>Ga0206125_10004752_pt1 | contig 11824 bp, 9 predicted proteins | sample Helgoland_Spring_4_FD_148598 | JGI IMG/M metagenome (GOLD analysis project Ga0206125, IMG submission 148598) | Pelagic subsurface seawater microbial communities from Kabeltonne, Helgoland, North Sea - Helgoland_Spring_Bloom_20160331_1 | ecosystem: Environmental > Aquatic > Marine > Epipelagic ...
TGTGTTTTCAAGGTAGGGCAATGCTTTATTTAAGCTCTTGATCGCTTCAAAATAATTAAAGTTGTCACGGTAATAAACGCCCTTGGTCAAAAATACTTTGGCGATTTGTTCTTGCGATCTCAATTTATAGGCAAGGTCAATAGCTTTTTGAAAATAGATTCTTGCTGTTTTATCTTTATCAACAGGAAAACGAATTGCAGTCTGTAAAGCAATATCAATACGAACTGTATCTTGGATAAATGCATTGTTAATGTCAATTTGGTCGTATGGTAATGCTTTTACATACTGCCCTACAGCTAAATAAGGAAACACAAAAAGTAAGATAATACAGAGCGCTTTTTTCATTAAATCGTTTTAATATATTGAAAATCAGATTGCGAATATAAAACTAATAATCATAAATTTAAAATGATTTGACTACTGATTTCAAAAATAATTGTAAGAAAATTAAATACGCTTCAAAAACGCTGCTAGAGGGTGTTCTACTAGAATTTGGATAAACAAAAAATAGAGCTCGTTATTATTTGCTAAAAAACAACTTAAATAAAAAAATTACCCCTCATCTGTCATCTACAAAAGCCTGTTTCATCCTTTTTTACTATCTTTAAATTCTAGATAAAAAACAAAAACATGAAAAATAGCATTCTTGCGCTTTTTACCCTGAGTATTATCGGTTGTACCGCTCAAGTAAAACTAAATGATTTGCCTTTAACCGAAGCTCCAGTAAATTACACCCTAGAAACAGTTGTTGATGGAATCCCTATTCCGTGGGGAATGACTTTCTTGCCTGATGGCTCTTTTTTAGTAACCGAAAAAAGCGGCGTTTTATATCATGTTACCAACGGCAAAAAAACAACTATTAAAAATGTACCTGAGGTGTACAACCGTGGCCAAGGTGGTTTACTGGATATTGTTTTACACCCTGATTATGCTAAAAATGGCTGGATCTATATTAGCTATGCCTCTACGGAGGGAGAAGGCACTGGCGGAAACACAAAAATTATCCGCGCTAAGCTAGAAAATGAAGCTTTAACCAATATTGAATCAATTTATAAATGTGGTCCCAATACCACCAAAGGACAACACTTTGGTTCCCGAATTGTTTTTGATAACAACGGTTATTTGTTTTTCTCAGCAGGAGAACGTGGTGCTCACTTTGTAAATCCACAAGACCTTACCCGCGACAACGGTAAAATTTACCGCCTTAATGCTGACGGAAGCATTCCTAAAGACAACCCATTTGTAGGAGTAGCTTATGCCAAAGAAGCTATTTATACTTATGTAATCGCAATCCTCAAGGAATGACCAAACATCCTGTAACAGGTGCTATTTGGGAACACGAACACGGACCGCAGGGTGGAGACGAAATCAATATTGTAAAAAAAGGAGCTAACTATGGCTGGCCTGTAGTCACTTACGGTATTGATTATGACAATACAATTATTAGTAACATCCAACAAAAAGAAGGCATTCAAGATCCTGAATATTATTGGGCACCCTCGATCGCTCCAAGCGGAATGGCGTTTATAAGCAGTGATATTTACCCTAAATGGAAAGGAAATTTACTAGTGGGTTCTTTAAAGTTTCAATATGTAGAAATGCTTACTTTCACCGGAGATAAAATTACTGGTCGACAAAAAATCGCTACAGATGTTGGACGTTTACGTAATATAATGCAAGGTCCTGACGGTTACATTTACCTAGGTGTAGAAGGAAAAGGAATTCTAAAAATAATACCAAACTAAAATGATATTTTCAAAAACAACAGTAGCCCTTGCCATAGTAAGCACAAGCGCTTTTACCCTGTTAACAGCCTCTTTTTTTAATACTGCTGAAACAAAATATGCACCGCTACCGATAAAAACAAACCCGCAAACCAGCTTACAACAAAGTATAGCCAACGGGAAAGAAGTATATGCTGATTTTTGTATGCAATGCCACCAAGCTACGGGCAAAGGAAGCGGATCTAGCTTTCCGCCGCTCGACGGCTCTGACTGGCTAAAAAACAAACGAACTGAGAGCATTCGTGCTGTTAAATACGGTCAAAAGGGAGCCATAGTAGTCAATGGCAAAAAATTTAACAGTATGATGCCGGCCATGGGATTAAGCGATGAAGAAGTAGCAGACGTAATGAATTACGTAATGAATTCTTGGTCCAACAAACAGTCTAAAATGATAACGGTATCTGAAGTTGCTCTTGTTAAAAAATAAAACAAATCCTAAAACACACCTTTAAAAAAGATAACTAACGGCAAATCCTCCGTAATAATTACGAGGATTTCCCGGATAGTAGGATCGCGGTTGTGCAGTCCCAAAACCAACTGCGTTTGGCAATATGCTTGCTGCATAAAGACTGTTGGTGAAATTATTTATACCCGTGCTGATAGTTGCCTTTATGTTTTTTAAAATCATAAAATCATAGCTTGCTTTAAGATCAAGTACGGCATAAGCATCTGTATATTTAGAGTTTTGATCGTTCATAGGGATCTTGCCTACGCTTAAATAAGAGGTGGTCAAATTAAAACCAGACGCTGTGGTCAAATCTACTCCCACATTCCATTGTGCATTAGGAACCCCTGTTAATTTATTTCCAGAATAATCTTTAGTGTCATCTATAAAATCCTTAAACCTAAAATGATTCACCGCCGCCGAAAAATTCGTATTCAGCGCCCATTGGGTCGTTTTTATCAGTTGGTAGTTCAACAATAATTCCACACCTTTATGTGAACTTTCTCCTGCATTAATTCCAATGTACTGATCGTCCGCGGTACGTCTGGCTACTAATAAATTACTGATTTGAGTACTAAACAAACTAATCTCCGTGTGTAGTTTGTTGTCTAATGCATGGGCTTTCCATCCAAGTTCGTAGTTCCACCCAATCTCTGGTTGTAGGTCTGTATTGATTTGTCCAGCTGGGGTCAGAGTTTCGGCTACAGTTGGAGTCGAAAAACCTTTGCTTACTGCTGCAAAAAGGGTTTGTGTTTTAGTATAGCTATACGAAATTCCTGCTCGAGGTGACACGATAGTCCCAAAACTATATGCCAGTTTAGGGGCTGCACCTGTACCAAATAAATCCTCCAAAGCATACTGAGTAGTGTTTAAAGCCAATCCCGTTTCTAGATGCCATTTCGGCGCAAGCGAAAAATCCATTTGTACAAAGTAATTTTGGTAGTTACTATTTTGCTTTTTAGTACTGAATTCAGCTCCTTTCACACTCCCTTGATTGGGTTGCGAAAGGTATAAATTACGGAATAGCGAAAAGCGATAACTATCAAAAGCTATTTCGGTTCCTATACTCATCTCAAACGGAATAGCTAGAAAGGTGTTTTTATAGTTCAAAGTAGATCGTAAACCTACAGAGGTCGATTGATCATCAAGAATATCAAAAGGTCGTGGTTCGAATGCTTTTTTATAATTAGTAAAAACACTGGATTTTAATGTCCACTCACTTCCAAATTCTTGTTCAGAGCCTACTCCAAAAAGGAATTTGTCATAGGATTCAAATCCTTGAGCCGCTAACCAAGTGGGTGCTGCTTTTTGAGGATTGTTGTTAAAATCAGTCTCGTTTATAGAACTCGGAATAAATGCTTTCAATTTGGTATACACCCCTAGAAAAGACAAACTGCTGCTAGTGCTAATTTTTTGTTTGGCCTGTAAATGCACTGATTTTCGGTCATAGGAGGAATTTTGTCGAAAGCCATCACTTTGTAAATGACTATAATTAGCAAATACACTCGACTGCTCTTGCGCATACCCGCCAGAGAAACTTTGTTTCAAAAGTCCGAAGCTCCCGTAAGTAGTATTAGATTTAGCAAATGATTCTTGACTAGTGATCGTGTTGGTTAAGAGATGAATAATCCCTCCCAAACCTGCCCCAAAACTAGTAGCGTTTGGTCCTTTTATAATTTGGATTTTACCAACGGTTTCCAAATCGATATCTTCGATGCTTGATTCTCCCTCAGCGTTGGTAAGCGGAATGTTATCCAAATAGGTCTTGATTCGAGTAGTGCCAAATGGCGTTCGTGCTCCTATACCTCGAATAGTGATGCGGTTTGTATTTAGCGCCCCTTGTTGCATATATACTCCCGCAATTTTATTTAAAACGGGAGTGAGGATTGCTCCATTATTTTTTTGGATATCTACTTTTTCAATTACGGCAACTGAGGCAGCAGCTACCTGTACCCGAGTCGTTATAGGCGCAGCACTTATTTTAATTTCTGACAAGGCAGTTGTATCTTTTTTGGCTTGAGCAATAACCGAGCTGGTCAAAAACAATAGCGTGAAAAAGCAGAGGTATTTTATTCGAAGCACAGGTACACTTTTTATAAGAATTAAAAGTCTAAAAATAAGGTTTTATATTGTAACCGCAAAAGACCAAAGCGTACCATTTTACCACCTACCATTATTAAAAAAGAGGTTAAAAAACAACTAGAAAAAACAGCTAGTACGATCTAAAATAGTTTGATACCTATTGATAGCAGACACTTACACCAACAAAACTATTACCAAACTTTACTTGTTTCTATAAAAAAAGCGAATCAATTAAATGATCCGCTTTTTTACTTACGATTATATGTTTTTTATTTAGGGGACAACCACGGCTGCGGATTGGTATAAACTGTGTTTTGAGAAAGTAAAAACTTGATTACCGTTTTACCAGTATCCCCATTGGTTCTTACTCTTCCTATAGTTTGCTTACTGCTTACCTTTTCTCCTTGACTAACCGATACTGAACTTAAGTTTTGGTAAACCGTAAAGAAATCTCCATGCTGTATAACCACCGCTTTATTAATAGGTGATAATACGATTACACTTGCTACTTCTCCACTAAAAACGGCTCTGGCACTAGCTCCTTCATTGGTGGTGATTTCGACCCCGCTGTTGTGAATAACCAAAGTACTATAAATAGGGTGTGCTTGATCTCCATAACCTAAGGATATAAACCCTTTTTCAACTGGCCAAGGTAAACTTCCTCTGTTCGCTCGAAAATTATCAGCTACAATTTTTGACTCTGGAGTGAGTTCGATTCTCGAAGAAGAAACGGGCGCTTTGGCTGCTTTGGCTGCTACTTCTTTTGGGGTATCATTTGATTTGGAAGCTAACGCTGCTGCTTTGGCTCTTTCTAAAGCGGCCTTTCTATTGGCCTCAGCAATTGCCTCTCTAATTAAACGATCAATTTGTTTATCGATTGATTTAGATTCTCTTTGTTTTTTTCGAATGTCAGATACGATTCTGTTTTTATCTTTCTTAATCGAATTCACTAATTGCTCTTGTATTTGTTTTTCTTTTACAAGTGCAACTCTTTCCTTTTCGTTCTCCACTAGTAACTTTTTCTTGGCTACTTTTTGAACATTTAATTTTGCGTTGAAATCAACGAGCTCCACCGACTTCGATTTTATTTCTTCGCCTTGGTTTTTTCTAAAACTTGTATATTGTTTTAAGTATTGTGCGCGTTTGTAGGCTTGCAAGAAATTTTCAGAAGATAAAATGAACATCGCTCTACTTTGCTCTGAACGGCTTTTGTATGATTTCACAATCATCTTAGCATAATCTTCTTTCAGAATACTTAATTCCTTGTTGAGTTTATTAATCTTCATTTGATTAATATACATATCATTGGCCAATAGCTTCATTTGCTTTTCGGTCGTGTTGATCAAGTTTTCTTTTAAACGGATTTTGTTTTTTTGAATCAAAAAAACATTCATTGCTGATTTCTCCTTAGATTGAACGTTAAGAAGCATCTTTTCGTTTTCTCTAATTTCTTTTTGAATTTCAGCTTTACGTTGTTCTAACTTTTCTTGCTGCGATGACTGACTCCAAGAAAGAGAAGTCAAGCAAATAAATAGTAGGCTTAGGAGAAATTTTGGCATCTTAAAAAAATATTTTTGCAAATTTACTTAATTATAACTCGATTATACCCATTTGGAACACTATAAGGAAAAGAAAGTTCTTCATTAAAGGTTATTGTATTATACTCTAAATTAATTTCAGACTTCCCTTTGGGCTGGAACGTTTTGATCGTGACATTAGTAGGCATAATGGCTTCGGGCAGTACTCGGTTATTTGCGTAGGCTACTTGAATCATTCTGGACTCAGCGGTTTGTGTAATTTCTTGTTTGTTGACCGTAAAATCATTTCCGTTGATGTAAAATGTTTTCTTGGTGTTTCCCATATTTGCATCATCTAAACGGTACAATTGATCCACCAGTGTTTCTGTATATTTCCCTTTCTTTAAATCATCAAGCGCCTCTCCTATCAATAAATTTTGGATTTTATTGTAATCTAAATCGGTGCCTAACCACTGGCTTAATGCGCTAAAATCACCTTCAAAATAAGTGCTATTTATTTTTTCGTAATAACTAACCGAAGTTGGGGTAATCGATGCTTTTGCCATGGTAATCCCTAGGAAACGTATACTCACTAAAATTTGTTCGTCTTTTTTTATTTTGATTTCAGCGGTTACATTTTGTGTTTGCTTGTCATCGGCATACTTCGCATTGGCTCTAATGTATACAGACGAAAAATTACTTTTATTGTTGTAATGGTTGCCAATTATTCTGGAAGCTTTCATCTCATCGACAGGCTCCGTAACTGTTGCAGCCACAGCTTTTGCCTTACATGAAACTAATGAAAGCGTACTGAAACCAGCAATACAAACCATAACTATTGTTCTTGAAAATAAATTCATTTTAATTTTTTTACTTTAATAATTGATTGGCTTTAGAAAAATAGAATTCTTTTTTCTTGACATCGCCTAGTCCATTATAGGATTCTCCTAATTGAATATTAAAATTAGCCTCTAATGGTTTGTCATCTACTACATAATCCATGCCCATTTCTAAAACGTCTTTTCCTTTTTTAAATTGCTTTAGTTGATTGTAGCCTAAACCGGCATAGAAATAAAATTGTGGCTGTGCTGGAAACAACTCTAAAAGTTCATTTGCTTTTTTGACAACCAACTCAAACTGCTGTGTCTCGGCATAGGCTTGAAGCAAAAGTAAATTCGTTTCTACATCCACTGCAGTACTTTTTGTATTTGCTAGTTCGTAGTATTTAATGGCCTCTATCCAGTTTTTCTTGTTTTGGTGGTACTTCCCTATCTCCTTGGCAACGTTGATATTGGGATCAGAGTCAAAGTAGCGTACTGCTTTTTCCAGATCTGGCATAAATTGCTGATTGGCATAGGCATAAATTAAAAACTCATTTAAAACTCTGTGCTTGATTTTATTGTCAATCTTAGGACTTGCTAAAACCATATTCATAGCAGAGATTGCCTTGGTACCATCGTTGTTTTCTAAATGGTATTTAAACAAACTTACTTGTGCCCAAACCGAGCTTGGAATAGCTTTCTCCAGTTTTTGGGCTGTTTCCAAGACTTTATCAATGGCATCATTTTTTGAATAATAGTAGATCAACGATATGTAATTGGATTCCTCCTGTGGGTATTTACTAATTTGTTGAAGTAGATTAGCAATCTCAGCATTTTGGTATTTTCCTTGCGACAAAATTTGAAGCTTATACGATTCTCTTCGATCTGACTTACCTACGGTTTCATTGAGCTCGTTGATTAAGTCTAGCGCTGCATCAAATTGTCCTGTGTTCATATAGAGCGAGGTTAAGTCTTCTTTGAACTTAGGATCAAATTTTATCAGCTTATCGATTGTTTTTATAGCACCTTGGTAATCCTTGGTAGCATAATTGACATCGTACATGCCTATCCAAAACCATTTGTTGGTTGGGTCTATTTCAGTTGCTTTTTGAAAAGAGGTAAATGCAGTGCGATAATCCTTTAGTTCTAAATAATTTTTGCCTAATTCAAAATACACCACAGCACTTTGGGGCTCTAATTTTAAGCATTGCTGTAAGGCTGCAATGGCCTTATCATAGTTTTCGATGCCTTTTTGAGTTAGTGATTCAAAAAAATAATCTTGAAACTTATCGGCATTGCTTTTTACCTCTACTGGCGCAGCTTGTGACCAAAGCGCAGCTGAATTGCAAAGCAAAGCAAGGAATAAAATAACAACCGATTTTTTTTTCATGATACTTTTAGGAATAAATAACGATACCTACACAGCTACTGGATTGGTTTACTACTACTCTAAAACAGAATAATCGCCTATGCTTATGCTAGTGAAATTTCCATCATATTGCACATGATTTCCAATCATGGCGTTGTCTAAACTCGCGTTTTTGATATGAGCATGCGTTTGAACTAAACTATTTTTAATTGTCGAATCAATAATATGACATCCTTTACCTAGCGACACATTAGGTCCCACTGTTGCGTTGATCAAAACTACATCATCAGCAATAAAACAAGGTGCGATAACAGTTGAGTTTTCAGATTTTATAGTTTTGCTTACCATAGCAACTCCATCTTGATGCAGGAAACCAAGCATTCTTGAATTAGTTTCGACAGTAACATTTTTATTTCCGCAATCCATCCACTCGTCTACACTACCGGTTTTGAAAACATTACCATTAGCCATCATGGCTTTGATTCCGTCATTTATTTGGTACTCACCACCGTTTTGTATATTGTTGTCTAATACGTTTTGTAGTTCTTTTTTAAGATTTGCTACTTCTTTAAAATAGTAAATTCCGATTACGGCTAAATCACTAACAAAAGTAGTTGGTTTTTCAACTAACTCGGTGATTTCATTATTTGCGTTCATCTTTACCACGCCAAATGCTTCTGGCTGCTCTACTTGTTTTACCCAAATTACAGCATCGGCAGTAGGGTCAAGATCAAAGTCGGCTCTAATCAAAGTGTCGGCATAAGCAATTACTGCTGGGCCTGATAACGATTCCTGTGCACACATAATGGCATGTCCTGTTCCAAGAGGTAAATCTTGACGATAAATACTAGCTTTAGCACCCAAACTTTCTGCTAATTCTTTCAAACTATGCACTACCTCGTCGCCAAAAAAAGCTTCGTCTCCAAGTATAAAGGCGATCTCCTCTATTGGTTGTTTTAATATTTTGGCAATATCTTCAACTAATCTATGAACTATAGGTTTCCCTGCCACAGGAATTAAAGGTTTTGGTACTGTTAGTGAGTGTGGGCGAAGGCGTGAACCACGTCCTGCCATTGGTACTATTATTTTCATTGTATTTGTCATTACGAGGAACGAAGCAATATCATTCCGTGTTGTTAGATTATTCTATTTTTTTATTAGACCACAGATTAAACGGATTTAACTGATTGCTATAGCTTTCCATATCACATTTATTTGCTTTCCATAAAGGAATACTGTCAACTAATTACTAATTACTGCTCACTATTCACTAGTTACTAGTTACTAATCACTAGTTACTTAACCCCCGTACTTCCAAAACCACCCGCACCTCTCTCGGTTTCTGATAATTCTTGTACTTCGACCCAATTAGCACGCTCGTGTTTGGCGATCACCAATTGTGCTATACGTTCTCCGTTTTCGATAACAAAGGGAACATTGGATAAATTTACTAAAATTACTCCTATTTCTCCACGATAATCGGCATCAACAGTTCCTGGCGCGTTAAGAACGGTAATGCCGTTTTTAGCCGCCAAGCCGCTTCGCGGACGAACTTGTGCTTCATAACCTATTGGTAAGGCAATAAAAAGCCCTGTTTTAATGATAGCACGTTCAAGAGGAGCAAGTGTTACTGCCTCTAAAAGATTTGCTCTTAAATCCATTCCTGCTGAGGCTATCGTTTCATAACTAGGCAACTGATGTTGCGATTTATTGATAATGTTTATTTCCATTTTTGTTCGTATTTGAGTGACAATCGATAGTTGTCAACATATTTTTTTTTAGCCCTGATAGTAGCGGCATCCTTTTTATCCTGATTTCTTTTCAGGATAAAGAGATAAAGCGAATAGCAGGAAATAGCTCCTAAATAATATTATCTTTTTATAATTTTCACTAGTGTTTCTTTTTCATTGTGATAAATAAAATACAGGAACACGATTAATAAACCCACTCCAACGAAATAATTCTCTCTGAAACCGTAAAAGGATACTGCCGAGAAAAACACTGATAAGGACAGGTAGCCACCAATTTTTTTTAAATCGTAGGGTATTGGATAATACTTGTTGCCCAAATAGTAGGATATAAGCATCATGCTACCGTATGCCGCTATTGTTGCAATTGCCGACCCATAATAACTCATAGTGGGGATTAATAAAAAGTTTAATACCAGCGTTATCACTGCTCCGACGATTGAAATATAGGCTCCAATGTAGGTTTTATCAATTAATTTATACCAGACCGAAAGATTGGTATAGATCCCCAAAAAAAAATTAGCTAAAATAATTAAAGGAACCACTTTCATAGCAACCCAATAGGAGCTGTCACGAATCATGAATATTTTAAACAAATCAGCAAATACAATCACTGACAGTAGAATAAACGAACCAAAGATGACGAAATACTTGGTAACCATTGCGTAGGTTTGAGGTGCGTTTTTATCAGAGGAATGACTAAAAAAGAATGGCTCGATTCCAAGAGTGTATGCAGTGCGATATAAAACCATGAACAGTCCCAACTTATAGCAGGCAGAATATACCCCCACTTCACCATCGGCAATACCAGATGGCAGTAATTTTGACAATAAAATTTTATCGAACTGCTCGTTGATGGCAAAGGCAATTCCTGCAACCATAATAGGCAAGCCGTAACGCATCATTTTTTTCCATAATGAAAAATTAAATTTCCATTTTAAGAATACATAATCAGGTGATAAAGCAACAAATGTCAATAAACTAGCAATAATATTCGCTATAAAGATGTAGCCTATTTGAAAATTTTCGACATATAATGAACTAACTACACCCTCGGGATTGTTTTTTATAATTTGAGGAATATAATATAGAAAAAGTAAACTTAACAGCAAGTTTACCACTACATTGCCAATTTTTATCATGGCATAAAACATAGGCCTTTGATAGGCTCGTAATTTAGAAAACGGGATAATCACTAAACCATCAAGGACTAAAATCCAAATCGTGAAATTAATATATTGGGTTTCTATCCCCGACCATGATGATAGGGAGTTCCTGAACAATAGTGCTAAGAACAAAAAAGAAAGCGTGGTCCAAAAGACAGAAATCATAGAAGTTTCGACAACCGCCTCTTTATTTTCCTCTTTATTATAAAAGCGAAAAAAAGCAGTTTCCATACCATAGGCCAAGATTACATTGAAGAAAATCATGTAAGCAAAAATTACAGATACTTTTCCGTATTCGGCCTTTGGAAGCAAATCGGTATATAGCGGTACAAGCAAAAAACTAAACATACGAGGCAACACTGTTGCTAAGCCGTATATTGCAGTTTGTTTAAAAAGATTTTTATATAATCCCAAAATATATAAGTGTGGTTTATAGTGCAAACAAAAATAACTAAATCTTTGGTTTAATAGCCATTGGAGCACGAATGATTAGAATCATTCGTTGAAAAATAATGAAGGTAGCTTTGTATTATGAAAAACCGTCTTCGTTTAAAATTTTTAAAAAATGAAAACCTTTCGGCACAAAGCCTTGATTGTAATAAAAACGATGGGCAGTAAAATTTCCTGTATAGGCATCTAGCACTACCATTGTGCAGTTTTCTTGTCTTGCTTTAGCGTCAATATAATCGGTAAGCATTTTACCTAAGCCTTTAGATCGATGCTCAGGGTCAACGATGAAATTATCAATTTCTATATATTTTCCGCACCATAATTTATATCCTGTCCAAAAACCCGTGAGCGCCACGCAGCAATCGTCTTCATAAATGGCTAACTGTTTATAGTTATGCGCAATCATTTCATTTAGATACGATTCGTATTTTTCAACTGTAAA
>Ga0206125_10004756_pt1 | contig 11815 bp, 23 predicted proteins | sample Helgoland_Spring_4_FD_148598 | JGI IMG/M metagenome (GOLD analysis project Ga0206125, IMG submission 148598) | Pelagic subsurface seawater microbial communities from Kabeltonne, Helgoland, North Sea - Helgoland_Spring_Bloom_20160331_1 | ecosystem: Environmental > Aquatic > Marine > Epipelagic ...
TGTATGATTAACTTCTTTGTGAGTATATTTTGTGTTAACTACTTTACCTGTTTTACTTCGTTTTAATGGGTGAATTCCATATGTTCTAGTTTCAGGAAATAATGTATTTGAAAATAAATCAAATGTAGCAAAGCCTAAATCATTTAATGTGCGAAACATGTTTTTAACACCTTTCTTTGCTTTACGTGCAAATTTATCTTCTGCAAATTTATGTGCAACATCATAACTAATATTAAATGCATTCGCAAATGCTCTTACTGCACAATCATTTTTTTCATTTACTGCTAATGATGAACCTATTGTTACATCATATCCGTTTTTAAAATTTTCTAACTTCATATTTTTGGTTTTGTTTAATTATTAACTAACTTATTTAATACTTAAATATACGAAAAATATCTTGCTTCTCCAAGCTAGAATGCAATTACTTTAATAACCTAATAAAAGTAAAACTATACAACCTGCGCAAACCCCTATTACAAGTAATAAAGGTATACACAGTATTGATATGTAAAACTTATCTCTCATTATGCAAGTACATTATATAATGCTTCTTCTAATTCTATAAATTGATAACTAGTAGTACCTATTTTATTTGAATTATCATAAACATACCATGAACCATAAGCAAACATGTAAACTACTTCTGCATCACATTTTTCAAATGCATGTTCTAATAATTTAGTTTCATTGTTTAAATTTACTGCTTTTACTCCTTCATAACAATCTCCTCTATCTCTATGATAAAAGATAGTATCTTCAATTGTGTCTTTTAAACTGCTAGCATCACCTTGTGCTATCAAATTATCTACTTTAACTTCATTTTGGTAATGTTGGTCTAAAATTTTACCATTGTTACTTAAGTAACCATCATTGTGACAATAAATTGCTTGTACGCCTTTATCATCTAACTTTGCTATTACTGATCTTGTTGCCATTTTATTTTATTTTTATTACTATTTGGTTTTCGTTGCCACAAGCTCGTTTCTTTCGAAACGAGCACTTGCAGCTAACAAAACCAAATGTTATGCTTTATGTCTTTATATTCTTTTCATTTTTTTTTATATTACGTTCAATATACGATTCTTTTTTTACTTCTCCAAGTTTTTTCATTATTATCTTGCATTTCTATTATCTACGTACTTATAGTAATCAGTTGCTTGTTCTACAAAACTAAATGCAAAGTATCTTTCATCACCTTCTTTGTTAATACCTTTAACTAAACAATCTTTACCACCTTTAATTAAATGACCACCAAATCTAGTAGCAAACGCACATGAATAATATCCTCTGTTACTATTACTATATTTTAGTGCATTTGGTTCACCAAGGTAATAAGCAAACTTAATTATGTCAGTGTATCTAGCACCTAAAATTCCAAATTCATTTGTAACATAATCTAATATACAATCTTTTTTAGTACCACCATTTGCTAGAACTGTTTCTTCATAATACATTGCAGTAGATCTTATGTCATGATCTGAATCAACTCTTATTCCTTGTAAGTTAGTTTCATAAGTGTATTCATGATGTGTTTCATCTTCACAACTTTCACATATTACATCTTTATCTTCTAATTCATTACCACAATCACATCTTTCATCTTCATTACAAGTTTCTTTTTCTTTCAATGAATCATCTAAAGCTTTTGCAAATGCAAATGAAGCTTCATTTGCATAACCTGCAGGGTCAGGATTGTCAGAAGTTGGCGTATCATGCTTACTAGCATAATCATCTGTAATTGTTTTAATATCACATAACACATCTAGAGCATCTAATGTGCCTTCGAATCCAGGTATATCTTTTGGTTTAGGTGTTGTTGGTACATTAGTTTCTAATGCGTTTGCGATTTTTTCTAATGATTTTCTAATACTAGTAATATCAGAATACATTTGGTTTTCATTTCTTGTCATAGTTTTTTTATTTGGTTTTTACTAATTGAACATGTTCAATATACGAAAACTATTTTGCTTCTCCAAGTGTTTCTGCATTTACTTTTTCTTCAGATTTTTGTAATGCTTCTTGTACACCATTAGGAAACATTTCTTTGAAAACATCTCTACCTACTGTTTTATACAGTTTAAGTATTCCTTCATTTTGTTTTAAGCGTTTTTTGTAATCTTCATAAGATTCATTTTCACTTCTAGCGTTGCTGAGGTTTACCTCAGCGAACGCACTATAATTGTCTATTTCTTTTGCCATATCTATTTTTATTTATTTATACTAATTCAAATGCTAATTCACTTAACTTTTTGTTTACACTAATACTTTGTTTGAAGTTTTTAATTGGTCTAGCTTTTCTAGTTTTAGTGTCTGCATCTTTTACTTTACCACTTGCAGCATATAAGTATTTACCTTGTACTATACTTTCCTGTACTCTATTAAACACTTCATACAAACCATTACCTGCATCTTCTTTTCTTTCTACATTTAATAAATCATCTATGTCAACAACATCAGCAATGTTATCTTCATTGTATGACTTAGCTGTAAATCTAAGCAATGCTGCTTTTTTAGCAAATTCAATTTGTTGTGCTTTAGTTAATTCAACTTTTTTCATTGCTGTAATTTTAGTAAGCACTTCACCCATTGTTTCTTCAAATTGTTCAACTAACTTTCGTACTGCTTTAAATGAATAACCTTTGTGTACCAATCTAGCTGAACCATAATCTTCAGTCTTAATAACTAAACCATTAGAACACACTAGTCTAAATATACCTGCTGATAACGAAAATGCATTACCACCATCATGACTATTAGTTAATAGTATTTGTGGATATTCTTCACTACCTTCAACTTTATATTTAGGGTGTTCAAGTGTAATCATATGCTTTTGATAACCATTAGTTGATTTTTTTCTAGCTTTAACTTGAACTGCATCTGTAACTTCATAACCTAAATTACGTAAGTCATTTACTACTCTCATAGTAGGGACGAACGAATAATGCTTTGATAAGCCTAATTTAGATATTTCATTGTTTGTCATTGTAGACTTAAATGCTACAGGGCATAAATGTTCTATTTCTCTGTCATTTAATTCTTGATGATTTTCTACTTTTTTTGCTGTTGCATCTACAAAATGCTTTTGTGCTCTTACTTGAGTGTCAAACTCATTGTTTAATTCTTCTGCCATAGTTTTTCTATTTATTTATTTATATTATACGTCCAATATACGAACTCTCTCTTGCTTCTCCAAGTTTCCTCGCAATCGTCTTAATTTAATCCTATAATTTGTTCTGCTCTCATATCTATTAACTCTTGTTGTGCATAGCATCTTTCAATTACTTGGTCTAGTAATTTTATATCTGCTTGTAACCCACGAATCAAAGATGAACCTCCATTCATGTGTTCTAAATCAGCTAACACTCGTTTTTGTGCTAACATTTTGTTAGTTAAGTCTTCAATTAACTCTTGTAATACAGGTCTTGGCTGTAAATCTATTGTTACATTATCGTATTTCATATTAAAGGTATTTTTTGGTTAGTTCATTATATTGTTCCATAATTGCTATACATTGTTCTTTATTTAAACCTGTCAATGCTGTAACATTTCTTATATCAAACATGTTTGTAACTCCTGAATTTTGTACTCTTACGTACGCTGTAAATTGTTCTTTTGTAATTTCGGTTTTTGCCATTTTTATTTATTTTTATATTACGTCCAATATACGCTTTTTCTCTTGCCTCTCCAAGTTTTTTATTGATTGCTTTTTTTTACTGTTTATTGAAGATAATTTGGAGAACGTAAATAGTCTTCGTATATTCATGTATAATAAAAATGATAAATAATGAAAAACACAATTAGAAATTTAAAAAACGCAGATTGGGAAACAATTGGTTATTTTTTTTGGTATTGCTTGTTAATGTTATTCTTAATTGCATTTACAGGGGGGATAGGTAAAAATAAATAATATGAATTGGAAACAAAAATATAGTGAGATGGGTTCTAGAAATAAAAAAACAGGTAAGTTAAATAATTACATTGTTACTAGAACACATAATAATGGGACTGATTCTTTTGAATGTAGTTGCCCTGCTACGATGTATAGGCCATGGCTTCAAGCTTGTAAACATATCAAGCGTTTAAAAGAAAAGTTAATGCTTCCATAAAAACATTTGGAGAAGCAAAATAGAGTTCGTATATTGAACATGTTCAATAAGTAAATAACAAATAAAACCACAAAAATTGATTATGAAAAAAGTAGATTTAAAACTAGTAAAAATGAAAGACGTTAAATTTAATGACGATCTATTCATTCCAATGAAAACAAAAACAATAGTTGATTCAGTATTAAGTACTGAAGGAGGAGTATTTCCAGGTACTAACACAGTAGTAATTGGTGATCCGGGTGTTGGGAAATCAACAGTATTATTAGATTGGATTTGTAATATGCAAACACAAGGTAAAAAAGTATTATTCATCTCAGGTGAAATGAATGACATTGACATGTATGGTTATGTAAAACGATTCCCTAAATTTGGAAAAGTACCTATTATGTTCATGGGTGATTATTCAGATTGTCCTAAACAAGCAGTTGAACAAGTATTAGATACAGGTTATGATATTGTACTAATGGATAGTTGGGCTGAAGTTACATCAATGGTTAAAGATCAAATGGGTTGGGCTAGAAATAAAGTTGAATCTTGGTTATTAGATTTACTTGAAAAACAAAACAAAGCAAATAATAAAGCAAATAAAAACACAGCGTTCATTTGTATTCAACAAATGACTAAGCAAGGTGAATTTGCAGGTAGTAACAGAATTAAACACATGACCACTGCAATGGCAGCACTACGATTTGATGGTAGAGGTGCAGATGCAGAACGTTACATTGAATTTAGCAAGAATAGAAGAGGGAGTGTAGGAGATAAGATTTATTTCTCATTACATAGAGGAGGTTGTGTAGATTATAGTTTCGAGAATGTTGATTAGTTTAGTGGTTTTTACTAATTATTTACGATGAGAGAAGGCGCTAATTTTTAGCGCCTTTTTTCTACCATGGTATCATTGTTAATCCTATAAAGTTAATGAGATATTCAAATATAATAAAAAATAGAATACCACCACCTATTTGCCAAGTCCAATGTTTCCAACCTGTTAATCCTGCTTCCCACTTACGAAATTTACTATTTTTGGCTTTTTCTTCTAATCCTGTTTTTTTACTAATCTTGCTAGCCCAATAATTTGGGTCTACTATGTCAGATAATAGTTTTAAGAATTTAATCATCTTTTAGAAAACATTTGCCAATTTTCTTCATTTCTACGTGCTTCTATTTCAGTAGGGTCTTCATCATAATCATACATGTCTCTGTATTTAGCAAATAATTCTGAATCTTGTGTGTAATGAGTGTATTCATGTACTAATGCTCGTAGTAATCCTTCTTCATCTTTAATATTAGGTAAATAAAGATAAATTGTACCTTTATAATACTCAGCTATAGAACTTGCAGCATGTTCGCCTTCTGCTTCAGGTTCACCACTATGCATAGCATAAGTGTTATTATGGCTAGTATCTATTTTAGGATAATCTAACTTACCTTTACCATAATACTTTTGTATTAAAGGATAAGCATGATTTATTATTTGTTGAATATCATCAGTTGTCATGATGATACATATTATCTAGTTATGTATAACTTTTGATTTCTAATATATAATTTACCTACTGGAATTTCATTTAATTCTTTACCTAGTAAGTCATAAATCTTATTATCATTAACTCTATTAAATGTTAGTTCATTTATTGAAGTTGGCATCATATTAAGTAATACCCATGAAAATGTATTCTGATCAAATACTAACCATTCTTCCCTGCTACATACTTCTACTACATTGTTTTCGTAAAGATAAACATCATAATTAACTTTTAATGTGTCTGATGTTGTAACTTGAGGAAAATAATCATACATACCATCTCCCGAATAACATAAACCATTAGTACATACTGCCCACCATACCTCTATTGAATCAGGATTATGGATTATGTTTGATGTGTCAAGGCCTATATTAAATCCTTGACTTTGGTCTGTCCAATATGTTATTGAATCACAGCAAAAATAAGGTGCTGATTGTTGTGCTTGTGTTTGTAGTCCAAATAAGACTAATACTGCTAGTAATAGTTTTTTCATTTTTATGTTTTTAAATTATTTTTTTGTTTTTTTTGAAATTTCATGAAATCTCCTTTCTTATCGTTTGTTAATCCTCCTACTGTGAATGATTTGTTATCCTCTTTATCCCATGGTCCAGGTTTATCTGTTTGTTCTAAAAAATCTATAATATCAGGATCATCTTCCCAATCATAATCATCAGGTAATAAAGGTGCATTTTTAATCTCCCATATAATAGCTCCCCACACAATTATAAATACAATTCCTATTGCTATCCAAACTGTTGTAGACATTATTTAATTGTATAAGTAAAAGGATAATCTCCAAATGTTGTTGTTGTTGTCCACATAATTATTTTGTTTTGTAAATTCCTATTTTATGTTTTTCATCAAAATTTTCTAGGTCTTTCATCATTTTTTTCTGACGTTCTACTCTTTGTCCTTCTTCTATAGCATGCTTACCTAAATAATAAGTTACAACTATAACTATTATAAGTATAACTATTCCCATATTAACCTTTTAATAATTGTTTTCCACTAGAACCTTCATTCAAACCACCTTTAAAATATAAATCTAAAAATGATCTTGGATATAACATAACAGGACCTTTATATATTGGATTTGATACATGTCTTGTTTCTGTCATTACTCCCGCTTTTGCTGCTGCAAATGCTACTTGTTGTCCTACATCAGAACCTGCTGCGTGTCCTAGGTAGTCATATAAACTAATTTTTTCCATATTAATTGTTTTTAATTTTTCACTGTTTTTAAATTCTTCTACACTTATCAATTCTCTAGGTGAATCATAATCACCAAATTTCCTTCTATATACTGTCTTGCCTTTGTCAGGTGATTCATAGATGTATTTAGTTTCTTTTTGTTCTTCCCAAGATTTTTGTCTTATTTTATTTCCTAATTCTGCGTCATTAGGAGTATCTTTTATCATTTTTCTTAACCAATAATTTATATATTCTGCCATTACATTTTTCTGTTAATTGTATCTTGTGCTAATTCAATTTGACCAACTACTTCTCCAATTATTGAAGGTAATGATTTATTCATTTGATCCATTCGTTTATTAGATGCGTCTATTTTTAGATTATGATTTCTGTTTTGAATGTCTCCATTTTTCTCTAAAGCAGCTATTTTTCTTTCAGTTTCAATTTGGTAATTGTTAAAATCATCCATCAATGCTTTCATACCTTGATGTGTATGATGAAGTTCAGCTTCATGTAAATCATTAGACATTTTTTGATCATTTTTTAACCAAATAAATAAACCTATTGTTATTAAATTTAATGCTATTGAAATATGTAATGCTATAATCATATTATTTTTCTTTTTAATGTTCTATCTAAACTGTAAGAAAGTACTTTTGGGTAGCCAACTTGTTTGTACATTTTTTTAAAGTTTTTTACCATTCTAGAAGCTATTTTTAATTGTTCTTCTGTATTGCAACTTTCTATAGTTTTTATGGTTTTTTTATAAGCTTTTATTAGCTGGGGATTTTGCATGATGTTTAATAACTTTTTCTTTAATTTTAACTAGTAAAGCACAATCTTCATAACGTTCTTCTTCTACGAAAAACTCAATCATTAGTTCTAAATCTTTTAATTTATCTTTTTCAGACATTTCATTTGTTTCAACATAATCAGTAATAAAATCCTCATTTTTTTTAAATAATGCTAATGATGTTTCATTTGCTTGAAATAAAAATTTTTCAATATCTTTTTTATCTCTAATTTGAAAACTAAACATAAAACTTTCAATACTTTCTAATATTTTATCTTTATCTTTTATTCTATCTTGAAATAAATTCCATCTTTCACTTTCAGTAGACATAACTTCCAAATCCATAAATAGACCTTTTTCTAAGTTTTGGTCTTTAAGTTTATTTAATTGGTTTTCTGTAATGTATATTGTGAATACCCCAAAATAGTCATCTTGTTTTATTATATTTTCTGATTTAATAATTACATCATTTCGTTTTAACCAACCATGTAAACGAAGATGTTGTTCTCCATCAAATGTAGTTAAAACTACTTCTAATTCTCTATGTCTATTCCATTTACCCATTATATTATCTATTCTGTCCATAAATACGATTTAAGTATCAAAATCCGTAACGTCAAATAATTGTTTTTTACTTGTATCACCAACATACTTCTGAATTAATTGTTTAACAAACACCCTTTCACTGTCATTACCATCATTAGGGTATAAAGGATAAATTAGTAATTGTGCTGCATCATGTATACTGAACCCATCCATAATTAGTTCTGTTATTTCAATTGTGTTTCTAGTAGATATCATTGTTGATAATCTAGGTGAGTCCGTAGTGATTTCTTTTCTAATGTCACCTACTATGCTACACAATTGTAATAATGTGTTTTCATTAATTGTAGGAAATTTACCTTTAAGTAAAGTGTATTCATCATCTTCAGACAAAACATCCATTTCAATTAGTGAAAACCTGTCTAATATAGCTCTATCAATAACCCTAGTTGCTGTGTATTCCATTCCTATGTTTGCAGTTGCAATAAATGATACTCCTTTAGCAACTTTAATTGTTGGTGAATCATCTTTTTCATCTAATCTTAAGTAACGTTGTATTGGATCTAACACAGTCATTAAGATGTTCCAAGCTTCAGGGTGTGCTCTTGATAATTCATCTAATAGGATAACCGCATTTTCAGTTTGGAGTGCCTTAACGAATAGTGCTTCAGAGAAGAAGGTACCATCGGCTTTGCTGAAATGCGTGTTACCTATTAGAGTAGATCTAGGATCTTGTGTAGCACCTAAATTAAAATAATGAACTTCACGTTCAAGGTATTTAGCTGCTTTGAATGTAGCATCTGTTTTACCACAACCAGAAGGACCAGTCATCATAATGTTTTTACCTTTCTCTATATTACGTACTAGAAACTTCCACTTTAACTTGTCAATAAAAAAGTCCTTAGGTGGCTCAGCATGTTTAAAATCACTTACTAATTTAGTTACTTTTGCACCTTCAATTGGAGATTCTTTACCCATAAATTGTTCTTTTTCTTCGTTAGTAATCCACTTGAAACCTAACCTAGTACCCCTTTGGTAGGTAGCCAAGTAAGTTTTAGTATTTATTGCCTTTTCCACACGCTGTTTAATGTCAGGACGTGTTTTCATATAATCCGCTGTTAAAGGTTTATCATTGAGTATATCAATTGCTTTAACTGCTCCATTATCATCATAGTGTCCTTTAATTATTTGTTTGTATTCAATCATAATCCTAATTTTTTTACTTTTGTTTGTATTTCTTCAGCTGATTTTGATGATGATACTATTGCTATAATTTTAGCTACATCATCTGTACCTAACCAACCTATAACAGCATCTACTCCATCACTAGATATATTGATCATTTCTTCCCCCTCAAATACAGCTATTTCAGCAGATAAGGAATCCCATCTTGTATGTTCCATTGGGTCTGTAGGGTTAATTGTTGTATTCTTTTTTTCACAATAATTTTCTGTTCCATATTGTACTGATATTCCAAACCCATTTTCGAATTCCATAAAGAATCCTTTATTTCTTGTTGATACAAATTTACTCATAACTTAATTTTAATAATTTAATACTGCTAATTCTTTGTGTTTTGCTTCTACTACTACATCAATGTCTAAACCATATGATTCTATAATACCACAAATCAAATCGCTGTGTGCTTGTGCTTTAATAGATTCGTCTAAATGTTCTTTACGTCTACTTTCACTGTAGTGGGTGCAAGGTACAATGTCTTTAGGCCAAGTACTAACAGCTAATTCTAACGCTTCTTGTTCAGACAAACCACCTGTACAAAATTTATGATGAAAATAATCAAACACAATTGGTACACCACATTGTTCAGATATACCTTTATATAATTCTTTTACTGAATACATGTTTGCTTTGTCATCATTTTCTATTGTTAAACGCATTTGTGTGTTTGGATCTAACAAATAATAATTGTTAATCCATCGTTCTAATGTTGATTTTTTATCACCATAAGCACCACCAACATGAATGTTAATTTTATTGTATACAGTAGCACTTAAACCCATTATGTCCATTATTTCACCATGTTTATTTAATTCCTTAATGGTTTTTTCTACAACAACAGGATTAGGTGAACCTAATGCATTAAAATGGCTTGGATGAAACGTTAAACGTTGACCATATTTTTCTGCTAATGCTCCTATGTTTTTTAAATAAACATCAATCATAGGATAATCAGGTAATTGTTCAAACTCATAAAATGTCATCCAAGGAAATAAATCACTAGACATTCTAAATAATTTAATACCCATTTCCTCATTCCATTTAACTATGTTTTCTAAATCTTTAACATTTTGTAATGCTAATTCAGACACATAAGGTAAACCACGTTCATTAAACGTTTTTTGTCGCATACCACGATTAGTAGTAATGCCTCCTGCTGCTTGTAATGTACTGTTTATACACGCGTAACCTAACTTCATATTCTTGCTTTTAATAATTGTGTTGTTTTTTGTTTAGTCAATTTCCTAAAATCATAATTGTCTGCTATATGAAGATACAAACTCTCTGTCGTGTCTCCAAATTCTTCCATAATTTCTCTTACCTCTTCTTTAGTAACAATAAATTCTTTTACTAATGCATCTACTAAACCAGTTAAATGTCTATGTTCTACCTCATGAGCATCTTCTTTTAATTTATTATGACGTTTCATATAACGTTTTTGTATGTCATAATATCTCATATCTTCTTTAGGATCTCTACCTTGATACTCATTTATAAATTTATCTAATTCGTCTTGCATGTAATGTAATTCATACTTTGCCCAATCAAATAATTCAGGATATTCAAAGTCACCATTTTGTATTCTAGCTAATAATCCTTTTCTAACAGGTAAATACTGATGTGATTTCCATCTACGCCACCAATAAAATGGTGAACGTTTTCCGCGTTTTGGTTTTGGGGGTATTTTCATTTATTTTTACCACGTTTTGGTTTATACTCTGTTATTTTAACTTTTGTTTTTTTCTTAGCCATTTCAGCTGCTATTTGTCTATATAATGGAGACGATAATTCACAACCATTGTATTTTCTTTTTCTCATTAACAATCTCTTTCGTTTTCATAAATGTGTTTTACTGTAGGGAATCTTAATGATATACCCCCTTTATCGTTAGATGTTTCTTCAAAATATTGTACAGTAATTAATTTACCAAGAATTGAACCATCCATATATTCTAAACGTTGTTCTTGACTAAAACCACTACCAACTTTTACTATGTGGTTTTTATGTTCAATCCATACTTGTGATAACATTGTCATTGACACTGACTTACCATCTCTAACTACTTCATGTGTGTCAACATCCCAACCTAACACTTCATATTCAGCATCAAAGAATTTCTTTACTTTAAGTAAATTTTTACTACGTTTACCTTCATATTCAGTATCTTTACGTAACATAAATCCTTCCCAATTGTTGTCAGTTGCCATTTGAGCCCATATGTCAAAATGTCTTTCATCAGTAATAACTGCTTGATCTAAATAACGTAATGTTTCTTTAGTGTCATATCTAGGACCTAACCATGTTCTTAATGTGTGTAATCTTTCTGATAATATGTCTGTTGATTTACCTTTGTCAAATTCAGTTTTATGAATCATATCAAATATCATAAACGTAGGGTTTTCAATTTGATGGTC
>Ga0206125_10004759_pt1 | contig 11808 bp, 5 predicted proteins | sample Helgoland_Spring_4_FD_148598 | JGI IMG/M metagenome (GOLD analysis project Ga0206125, IMG submission 148598) | Pelagic subsurface seawater microbial communities from Kabeltonne, Helgoland, North Sea - Helgoland_Spring_Bloom_20160331_1 | ecosystem: Environmental > Aquatic > Marine > Epipelagic ...
CTATGGGACAGCACGACATCGATACCGAATGTGCTCTGCGCCTCAATCCGCTTATTTGCCGGGTTTTGCTCCATGATCCTATGGGACAGCAAGGGGCTATTATGGACGATTCTGACGACTTCTGCATCCCACACATCACCCCGCGACCTTGAGAAGCTCGAAGACGATGCGGGCGAAGCTCTTGGCTTTCTTGGGATCGCCTAGGAGTTGGAACATTTGGTTTTGATGGGCTTCGCTGCTGTCCATGATGGCTTCGTCGATGGCTTTCGGGAAGTCGCCTAGCATGGCCTGCTCGTCGGTGTTGTTGGCGATCTGCTTCATCACGCCCTCGTTCTCGCGCACTTTGTCACGGATCGTTTCGGCATAGTTGATCAAATCCTTCTCGGAGAGCTGATCGGTAGTGAAAAGTTCGTTAAGTCGGTCGATAATTAAAGATAGACGCTCTTCGCTTTTGTCCTTGGCCTTAGCTGTGCCTGCGGCTTCGCCTCCCTTGATGCCGTAGTCGCCTTGCTCGCCTTCCATCACTAGATTCTGCTGCCTTTGCTTAGATAGACGATAGTGGCTCATCTCGACGTTGCCGAGGTCAATGGGGTCACCATCCTCGAAGCTTTCGCGCAGCATCGGGCGCAGGTTGCGGGCGTAGAGGCTCAGCTTCTCCAAGTCCTTGTCATCGTAGTCCACGATCTGCGACATGAACTCATAGAAACGCACATAAGTGCCGAGATCCTTCTTGAAGATGTCGAGGGTGTCTTTGGCTTTCTTGGCCTCTTTGAAGTCTTTCTCCGCATTTGCGATGAGCACGGCATCGCTGGTCTTCTTCGTGCGCTCAAAAACATCGCGCCCGAGCTTATAGGCTTTCAAAGCTTCGGAATAGCGCACTTGCCAGCGTTCGACGGCGGGCTTGCAAATATTGGCCAATGCTGCGGGGCTCTTGCTCTTTTGGAAGAACGCATCGGCAAACTGCTCCACTTCCTTCCATGTGAAAATACCTACTGCCTTTAACTTATCGAAGAGATCAAAAACAAGGTTGGGATCCGAAACGTCTTCCAGTGTCGCGGTTTTGTAATACGGGAGAAAGGCGTTGAGAATGTCTTCGGGCTCGTTGAAGAAGTCCAATACGAAGGTGCCTGTTTCGGCTTTGCCGGGAAAGGTGCGGTTGAGGCGTGACAGGGTTTGCACACACTCCACACCGCCTAGCTTCTTATCGACATACATGGCGCAGAGCTTGGGCTGATCGAAGCCAGTCTGAAACTTATTGGCCACGATCATCACTTGATAATCCTCCGAGTCGAAGGCCTTCCGCATGTCGCGCCCCTTTAAGTTCGGGTTCATATTATGCTCTGTAAACTTTTCGCCGAGCAAACCCTCAGCGTTTGGATCTTTTGCATTGAACTCCACCTCGCCTGAAAAGGCCACCATGCCGTAAAGCTTATGGTATCCCTGCTCGGTAATGTATTTGTCGAAGCCGAGCTTGTAACGCACCGCCTCTTTGCGCGAGCTGGTGACGACCATCGCTTTGGCGTGTCCACCGAGTAGGCCCATCACGTTGTCGCGGAAGTGCTCGACGATGACCTGCACCTTTTGCGCGATGTTATAATCATGCAAGCGCACCCATTGGTTGAGCTTCACCTTGGCCTTCTTGCTCTCCACCTCGGTATCGGCAGCTTGCACCTTGAGCGCGAGATTGTAGGCCACCTTGTAGTTGGTGTAGTTCTTCAGCACATCGAGAATAAAGCCCTCCTCAATCGCCTGACGCATACTGTAAACGTGAAAGGCTTCGGGTAGATTCTTTTTCGATGGCGCTTCGTTCGGATTCGGCAAGCGGCCAAACAGTTCTAGCGTCTTGGGCTTAGGCGTCGCGGTAAATGCGAAGTAGCTCAAGTTCTGCGACTCACGCCGCGAGGCCACCATGGCATCGAGAATGTCGTCGGGCGTCAGTTCTTCGTCCTCATCGCGTGCTTCCACCATCAACACTTCTTTCAACTGACGAGCCGTCGCACCCGTTTGAGAGGAGTGCGCCTCGTCAGCGATGATCGCGTAGTTGCGCTCTTTCAGGCTGACGCTGTTTTCAATCGCTTTCAGCACAAAGGGAAAGGTCTGAATGGTGACGATGATGATCGGCGTGGATTCTTCGAGCGCCTTGGCTAACTTCTCCGACTTCGAGCCTTCGCCTTCATCGCGCTTGATTTTAGCCACGATGCCATCGGTATGTTCAAACTGATAGATCGTATCTTGTAGTTGATCGTCCAATACCGTGCGATCCGTCACAACGATGACCGAGTGAAACTGCTTCTCGCCCGCCTCATCGTAGAGTGATGACAATTGATGAGCTGTCCATGCGATGGAGTTAGACTTGCCCGAACCTGCGCTATGCTGCACCAGATACTTAGAGCCGGGCCCTTCCTCGCGAGCGGCATCCAATAGCTGATTGACCACGTCCCACTGATGGTAACGCGGGAAGATCATCGTCTCCTTCTTGTATTTGCGCCCCTCCCAGTCCTCCTTCTCTTCGATTTGAAGGTGCACGAAGTTGGCAAGGATCTTGAGGAGGTTCTTTGGCAACAAGACCTCGTTCCATAAATAGTCGGTCGCGTATTGGTTCACGTCCTTGGGCACATCATTGCCTGAACCGCCGTCTAGCGTGCCCTTATTGAATGGCAGGAAGTAAGTATTCAATCCTTCCAGTCGGGTCGTCATATAGACCTCGTATTGACTGACCGCAAAGTGGACCAACGCCCCACGCTTAAAGGTAAGCAGCGGTTCGGCCTTCTTTGAGACGGGATCAACCGGCGGCCGCGTCAGCTTATACTGCTTGATCGCATTCTGCACCGCTTGCTTGAACTCTGACTTTAGCTCCAATGTCGACACGGGCAGGCCGTTCACAAACAACACCAAGTCGATGCGCCAATTCTTCGCCTTTACCCCCGTCTCTTCCAAATGCTTCTCGGTCGCCCACGGGCTATAAACCAACTCAGGCACCACCCGCAAGCGGTTGTTCTGATACATTCGCAGCGTGTCGGGATTCAGATCATGCTCGGGCTCAAACTGGCACAGACTAAAGCGCGTGCCACGATCCTTGATCGGGTGACGCAAGACACCAAGCGTGCCAAAGGTGCGCAACGTGCCATCAGCAGCATTCGGGTCCGCCTTGTTGAGCTGCGTCGCGACCCGCTCCAGAAACTTCGCATCCGTATTGCTAGGATAGAGCTTGGTGAACTTCTCCCACTGCTTCGGCTGCGTCTCTTGCACGAAGCCCAGCACATCCTCCTCATACAGCGCCAAATCGCGGTTGTAGCCCTCGGGCGTGCCGAGCAACCAGCCATTCGCGACCAACTGGTCGATCATATCATTCTGGAAAGTGAGTTCGTTGGCTTTGTCGGTCATGATATTTTCGTGTGGTTACAGAGACACTGCTTCGTCAGCGTCAAATGCCCAGATACGCTCGCAGATTACCCGATATAGCTCCTGCCGAGCTTTGATGTCGGCTTTATTGAACTCAGGGTGCGCTTGGAACGGCAACCCCAACTCCTCAGCCATCTTTACGAAGTTCGGGTTGTTCTTATAGGTCAGTTCATGCAGCGACTTCACCAATAAGTTCTCTTTTACGTAATGCGGCAGCTTCGTCGCATAGGGCGCATCATTATACGACTGATTCGTGCCTCGGGGAAGTAAGACTAAATCGCCAATACTATTACGGCACTCAAGAAACTCATGCTCCTGATCAAACTCGTCGCGATGCTGCGCAAACTTATTCGCCCAAATATGTTCAATCTCGAAAGGCTTTGCATTCGGGTTCTCGTAGTAGTCCACAAAGTCAGTCGACTGGCCGGCCTCCTTATCGATAAAGCCCGAGATCCGCGAGAGGAGAAACTTCACAAAGCGACCGTTTTGACCGTGAAGGCGGAAGCTGCTCACGCCATTCCATGTCTCACTCATGGCCGCCACCTGTTTGCTGAGAATGGCCCTCAGCTCCTCGACCGACTTGCGCCGGATCTCTTTGACCAGCGAATACATGGTATAGCGAATCGAACTCGCCCCGAAGTTTCGGAAGTTCACCGAGCGGCGCACAGCAAAAATTTCGATATACTTCCCCACTAGATTCAGCTTTTGTTCCACGACTTCAACCGAGTCATCGGCCATGAGTGGCGCAAGCAGCAAGGGGTAGCGTAACGAATCTGCGATGCCCCAGCGCGGGATGTAGTAGAGATGTTCTAATTCAGAGTTGAACGTCTGTTCGGCTTCGCGGATCTTTAGATATACCGAGTGAAAAAACTTGAAGTCGCGCTTAATGAAATCGACAAATTGCGACGACGATTCCGCGCTTAACTGCATCAAGTGCAGGTTCTCGCGAAACCAGCTATGGAAGCGGGTGCCGATCTTCTCGAAGTCTTCATTCGTGGAGCCTGCCTTACTGGCACGGATCGTCTCGGCATACTGTCCGCGCAACCATGCCTGAAAGAAACGCTGATCCTCGTCTTTATCAAACTGATGCAGCTCCTGCATGGATCGCTTCCATAGATCATTGGCACTGTGCCGCTCTTTATCCCCTTTGAAGCGCGACAGCACGTAGCCCTTGAGCATCTCCGTCGAGGTCAGGTTCAACCCACGATCATTCATCGTCTCAAACACCGTGTAGGCATTGTCATCCGAATAGGCGATGATCTCCACCAGCACCACCTGCTCCTTTAACCAGTCGATGAAATAAGGAAATGCCTCTGCATTGATCTCCTTTGGAAAGGCATTACCGATGTCCTCATAGCGTGCCGCCATGTTGCGCGTCGATGCGTCATCGCCATCGGTCGGATTATAAAAGCCTGAATCAAACAGGCTCTGTAAGCACGGCACGCGTTCTTCCACTGTAATATTGAACGACTTCTTGCCGAACTTCTCCGAAAAGATCATCGACTCAATGTTTTCACTCAGCCCAAGCGAAGCCTGCAAATTGTGTAGGTAGATCATGAATAAGGTGAGCGATGTAAGACGCTGTTGGCCGTCAATGATGCTACGCTGCCCATCCTTCTCACTCAACACAAAGGGCCCGAGATAATAGGTGTTGTAGTTCTCGACCTCTGTGCGCTCGTGAGTTGCCTCGTAGTTGGCAAGAAATGCCGACGCTAGATCCGTCACCAACTGCTCGATATGCTTCTGCTCCCAGCTGTATTCGCGCTGAAAATAATCGACCGTGTATTTCTTCTTATCCAGCACCTCTAGGATACTGCGGTCATTGGCTTCGATTTTATTTTCGATCTTACTCATACTATCAGTGTCATTTTTTATTCGATGAAAATTAAGAGCATTCCTTACGGCGTCCCCAATTCCTTTAATGCAGAAGCAACATCTCCAAACTTAGCTATTACTTCAGAATCACCTTCAAAGTAGTAGGAAAGAAAGCGGACTCCTTCAGCGTCCAGCCGGTTATAGAAGTAGCAAGCGGTCTCCTCTGTCTTCGGAGATGGGAGAACCTTTACGAATGGTAAGAGTTTCAGCCCACGTGTTTGATCGGGACTAATGAGGTAGAGACTTCCATCTGTCATTGGCTCAGTTGATAGAAGTGAAGCAGAAATAAAAGGCGTGCGAGTCCCTGTTATTATCTTAGCCTTATACTCAAAACCGTCGTCAGTGAATCTGCAGTCCCCGGGGAGTATCAATCTATAGTCCTCCCAGATAATGCCAAAGATTGCCCGCACATCCTGAATCTTACGCTGAAGCATATCATTAACCGTCGCGGCTTCTCGTTCGGACATTGCCCCAACGTGCCCATCGTAGTCATTCCGGACTTTGTTTATTTCCTGTATAACCGTAACCAGATTTTTGGAGAACAATGTATCCAGTAGCTCTCGATTGTTGGTCTTATAGAGTTCAAAGACCAGCTCAGCATCCTTCTCCAACAGGCCACGGCTCTTCTTGCCGAAAAAGGCGGAGATAATGGCCCACGTCCCAAATGTAGCCCTTTCCATGCTCACGCCACCGTGTTCCAGAGCAGCATTCAACCGTTCCCGAAAATCCTTCCACAGCCCCTCGTTGGCTGAGTAAGCGCTCATGTGAATGACACCTACAAACTCTGCAAGCGCCTCAAAGAAGTGAAGCTTACGTTTATATTGCTCTATCGAGCTCCCCGTCTGCGTATGGCAGGACCATAAGATTGAAGCCAATGGGAATGGCAGCGTTTCAACCCAGTCCTCGTAGCGATCTTCGCGATTAATCGCGGTTACCTGCTTCTCTAGTGTCTTAATCGCCGAAGGTCTTTGCCACAGACGCTTTTCCAGTTCGCGGATCTCCTGCGACAACATCCGTAGCCGACTCTGACATTCAATAACCTCTTGCTGTAATTCGATACCACCGTCCTTCGGTAGATAAATCTCAGCAACCTCAAGCGCACTCTTGGAAATACGTGGTATTGTGCTGCCACTACGTAACGAATCGCGCCAAAGCTGGCCGAACGATGTATTCAAGAGTCCGGCTAAGAAATCGGCACTTACAGTCGTGGGTTCGACGATGAGTTGAAAGTAACTCTTTAGCTTCTCGGGCAAATCCTCCTGACGTGTAGTAGCGTCTGTGGTCGCCATCTGCGGCAAGTAAACAGCATTTGGCTTTTCCTCGAATCTCTGGAAACCCGTCGAGGGATTAGGTGTATTTATCTCAAGAACAACATCACCAATAGGGCGCGGGACGAGGCCTTGCCTCGCAGCAGAGCGAATCAGGCTCTGCGAAATCTCTAGAGAATGAAAGCCGCAAAACGAGTCGGCATCAACCAACACGCCAAGCTCTGGGATTTTGCCCGGCTTCCGTGAAACTAGATTTTCAAAGAGAGCCTGATTGTGAGCATTCTCGGAAGATAGGCGGCCTGTGAATAGTTGCTCAGCTTGCGACTTCTCAAGCGCAATAATATGGGTTGGAATGTTAGTTAGCGGGGCAAATGAACCCGCAGGTAACTCAATCGCAGCCGTTACTCCGAAGCCGATTTCCGCAAGGAGGCTCTTTACTCCATTCTTACGGGCTAAGAAAAATGAGTTAGTGACTACGAAGACCGCGATCCCATCGTCAGGGAGTCGCAGGCAAGCCGCCAAAGCAAGCAAGTGAGCATACTCGGCTCGAACCTCTCGGCGTTGACCATTGATTGAGATTTCCTGTGGTCCCCGAGTATCCATTCCGAACGGCGGACAACTAAGAATAGCATCATATCGCACGGTATCATCGCCCAATAGTGCCGCTAGCCCATCGCCAAGATTGAAATTGATACCTTCAGTATTTGAGAGCTTTGCCCAGACATCCGCAGCAAATTGGTTTCTCGCGTAAGCATCAAACAATGCAGGCTGAAGTATCGCATTAGCAGGAACTGCAAGAAACCCCAGCCCTGCCCAAGGATCCAAAATTCTCTGAGGAGAGCGGGCCTGGGCAATTCGGATCATGAAGCGAGTAACCTCAAAAGGAACAAGCAGTTCACCAACTTCGCGTGACCCGAAACGGGGGAGTATGGCTCTTAAGCTCTCGGAATTGATCTCGATACCTTCTTTGGAACAGGCCTCAATTATACCGGATGGAGTAATTGGGGACTCGGACCTCATTCGATCTGCGATTTCCCAAATTCGTTGCTCAATGTTAGTGCTCATAATTCATCCTTTATATCCGGCGCAGGCTCCCAATCACGCACGTCGATCTTGCCCGTTACGGCGGCGGAGATCAGGGCGGTGCGGCGTTCTTGGAGGAGGGTTATCGCATTCACACTATGCTCCGATAACTCATCAAATTTCACTATTTCATCAGTAACAAACTTCGCAATGCACCTCTGTTCATCTAGCGGAGGGCATATTACTTTTAACATGTTTAACCTTTCGACAGAAACCCCCGGTTGAGCAGCAGAAACAGAATACTGCCCCAAATCTAGGAACCTTAACATCTCTGCCAGATAAACCGTATCGAAACTTATCCGTGGATAGACGACGACCGCGTGCTCTGAAGCAAAAAATTTATTCTCAGCCAAATTCACATTTCCGCACAGAGCACCTTGTCTACCAATTAAGACATACTTCCCTTCACAATTATAGGTCGATGTGAAGCCACGCTGTCCGTTGCCACCGTATACGGGATAATCCCCAACAGCCTCAATATTGTTTGAAGTAATCCCATCGCCACTTTGCAATTTTAGGATATAGCTCAGCTTTATGAGATTCCAATGGCTAGGCAAAGAATCGAGCCACTCGACGCCGGAGTCCTTCATTTTGGCATTTGGATTGCCCTGTCCTGAGCTCGTCGAAGGGAGGCCTTTGGTCACGGCATGGCTAATCACTGCCTGCCGTTTTTCTTTGAGCAGGGCAATCAATGCCTGCTGCTTCGCAATCAACAAGTCGATCTTCGCCGTTTCGTGGTCGAGGAACTTGGCGATTTGCTTTTGTTCGGGGAGAGGTGGGACTCCGATTCTCTTGGCTAAAGTCGATGGAACTTGAACGTAAGGCTGAGCACTGCCTCCTTTCTCCCAAAAAGATTCATCATTCGTGACATACCAAAAGAAGTCTCGATTCATCTTCGGGCGAAGGAGAAAAACTCCAGTATTGGCCACGACCGACCACTTCCCTTCAGCCCGAAAAGTCTTTCCGCATCGTGCTCCAACTGCCGACAATACAATTCCTGGCTCATTGTAAATCCAATCAACAGTCCAGACATCCTGCCCTGATGCGCTATAAGCAGGGAAGAGATGATCGGCAGGCTCACTGGACACTGTTCCTTTGATTGCACTACCAGAAGAAGATGCAGACCTCAAAGCATGACGAACTTGCATTCCGACCCAATGCGCGGGCTTATTAGAAGGCGGGAGCGATTCGCAAGAATCATACTCTGGATACGCTTTATATAGGCCTGCCATTAGGAGTGCACCTCCTGCAAGAGCTTCATAATCTCACCGCTAACGGCGTCAAGGTCTTGGTCAATCTCGGCAAGGTCGCGGGGCGGTTGGTATTGATAAAAGTGGCGATTGAACGGGATCTCGTAGCCTACGATGCCGATCTCTTTGTCGAGTGCGTCCGTCTTGCTGGCGTCGATCCATGCGTCGGGCACATGTGGCAGGACTTCTTTTTGAAAGTAGGCTTCGTTGAGTGCGTTGACGGTTTGGCTGGGGTCGAGGGCGACGTTTTCGTTGTCGCGTAGGTCGCCGTCGGGCTTGTATTCGATAATCTTCCCGTCCACGGCGAAGCGTCCGTAGAACGGATCGGCTTTGCCAGCATTGTGGATCTTCTTGATCACCTTTTCGGCCTCTGGGTTTTTCCATGAGACGGCGGCGGTGATCTGCTTCTTCTCCTTCGCTTCGAGTGCAATGCCAGTGCCACTAAGTGCGGCTGCATAGCCGTTCATGTCGTCGTGCTGGTCGGTGCCTAGTTTGACTTTCAGCTCACGGGCTTTGAGCAAGATCGCCTTTTGCGTCTGCCACGTCTTGGGGTCGAGCAAGTCTTTGATCTGCTTTTCCTTGAGTTCGGCGAAGTCGGCTTTGATTGCGGCGCGGATCTCGGTTTCGTGCGCGGTCAGCACGCCGTAACGTTCGCAGTCTGCGGCGTCGGTCCAGTCGCTGCCGTATTCGCCAAAGATCCATTGCATGGCGGCACCCAGCGGCTTGGGTGCAAAGCGCAGGGTGTTGATACGGTCGTCGCTGAATTGGTAGGACTCACGCAAGGGTCGCTCAATGGTGATGCGGCGATAGCCGAACTCATGCGTTTTGAAGAGCTTGGCGGCGAAGGTCTTTTCAATCGCGGCCTTTTTGTTGGCGGACTGGCGACCACGGTTGCTCTTGGCCTCTTCGGGCTTGTCGAGCGGACGGGCGTCGATCACTTCAAATTCGCCAAAGGCTTTGGTGACGGTTGCGATGTCATCCGCGCTCATTTCGTTGCGCTTCGAGCCGAGCGATTTGCGCATCTTGCCGCAGAGGTGAACACCGTTGATCAACTGCACGCGGCCCTTGCGCTCGCTGGCCTTTTTGTTCGACAGCACCCAGACGTAGGTGGCGATGCCAGTGTTGTAAAACATATCGGTCGGCAGCGCGACAATGGCTTCGAGCAAGTCGGCCTCCAATATGTAGCGACGGATCTCGGACTCGCCCGAACCTGCGCCACCCGTGAAGAGCGGTGAGCCGTTGAGAATGATACCGATGCGGGCACCACCCTCGGCAGTGTCGCGGAGTTTGCTGATTAGGTGCAGCAGGAAGAGCAGCGAGCCGTCAGAGACGCGGGGCAAGCCGGGGCCGAAGCGTCCGTCGAAGCCCTTTTCGGTGCTCTCCTTCTTGATGTCGCTTTCGATCTTTTTCCAATCCACGCCAAAGGGCGGATTGCTCAACATGTAATCGAACTTGTCGGCGTAGAGTTGATCGTTGGAGAGTGTGTTGCCCAGCTTGATGTTGGAGACCTCTTGGCCTTTGACCAGCATGTCGGCCTTACAGATGGCGTAGCTCTCAGGGTTAAGCTCTTGGCCGAAGGCACGCATGACGGCCTGCGGATTGAGTTCGTGCACATACTCCATGCCCGAAGAGAGGAAACCGCCCGTGCCTGCCGTAGGGTCATAAATGGTGCGAATGATGCCCGGCTTGGTTAGCGCGTCATCGTCTTCCATAAATACGAGCGAAGTAGTAAGGCGCACGATGTCACGCGGGGTGAAGTGCTCCCCTGCGGTTTCGTTGGAGCTTTCCGCGAACTTGCGAATCAGTTCCTCAAAGACGAGTCCCATGTCGTGGTTGGAGACAGCGGCAGGACTGAGATCAGCAGTGCGCACCTTCTGCACGATCTTGTAGAGCAGGTTAGCATCGGCCAGCAGACCAATGAACTCTGAAAACTTGAAATGCTCAAAGATCTCGCGGGCGTCCTTGGAGAAGCTCTGCACGTAGGATTCGAGATTGGCCGCGATGCCCGACTCGCCGAGCTTGCCGAGATCCATCTTCGAGGTGTTGAAGAACGAAAGACCAGCCGCACGCAGCAGCATCTTTTCCTCAGCCTCTTCGGGCAGGCCCATCGTCGCGACCTTGTCGGCCTGTGCGAGCACGTCCGCCTTCGTGGCGTCCAGCACACACTCTAGGCGGCGGAGCAGCGTAAAGGGCAAGATGATGCGCCCATATTGGCTTTGTTTAAAGTCCCCTCGCAGAAGATCCGCGAGCGACCAGATGTAGGAGGCGAGGTTATTGGGAGTATCAGACATGCTTTACTGAAAATCGGGGTGAAGCTGAAAATGCCACTAACGGCATCAAATGAAAGTAAGTAAGCGAGATTTGGACCGCGTGCCCATACAAATTCTCAAAATATCAAAAAAACGTGCTCGGCTCATAGCTGAGCTATTAGCGCCAAAGTGTCCTAGCTAGAATTGAGACATAGAGGAGGCTCGTTCGGCGCATTCGAGGTAAAAGTGCGAAGGTCGTTCCCTGAGCGAATGACCAAATGTCCGGCACCTCTGCCTCTATTCCTCCAGGTGGGCGTTGATTCGGGATCGCACCTAAGGCGGTGCCGATGATGGGATGCTGCTGGGGGGGGTAGGCTTATCGTCACCCTATCCGTCCCAAAAGTCATCTAATGACAACTTTCCTCAGTTTCTGCGATTTCGAGAGACATTCAGCTGGATCCGCTACTGAAGCGGCCTAGATGGCACAAAAAAGCCATCAAAATTTAAAATTTGATGGCTAAAATGGTCGGGCCGACAGGATTTGAACCTGGGGGCAATAAACTGTCAGCAGTTTCGGTTAGGTCTGCATTTTTTATGCTTTATGTGATCTTGGGTTGATCAATGGGGCAAACGTGATCAAACAATTAGAAATCTTACAAAATATACTGAAACGAATGGGAA
>Ga0206125_10004765_pt1 | contig 11804 bp, 10 predicted proteins | sample Helgoland_Spring_4_FD_148598 | JGI IMG/M metagenome (GOLD analysis project Ga0206125, IMG submission 148598) | Pelagic subsurface seawater microbial communities from Kabeltonne, Helgoland, North Sea - Helgoland_Spring_Bloom_20160331_1 | ecosystem: Environmental > Aquatic > Marine > Epipelagic ...
AAATCTGTTTGCCAAGCTGAAAGATTGGCGACGCATTGCAACACGATACGATCGATGTGCTCACACCTTCCGATCAGCCATCTATCTCGCAGCCGCCGTCATCTTTTGGTTATGAGTCCTGACCCTAATATAGAAGCTGATCATGTCGCGAGCCATGATCAAACCCAAGCGGCTATTTGGAATGCTCTTTGGGTTCGCTAATTGTGGAAATTTGGTCCTGTGGATCTACCGCGAATTGAACAGATGCAAAGAATGGGCACCTAGCTCGCGTGCTGCAGTATCGCAGCCTCGCCGCCAGTCAGGTTGCGTCGTGCATAACCGCCATATGTGTGAGGATTGTGTTCTAGCTCAGGTAGCCCCGAAAGTAAGCGTTCGCGGTCAATGTCGTCCAAAGCCGTTAGTGCAGCGTTGGCGGGGTGAAAGCTCTCGACTTCGACACCATTGGCGCAAAGGATCTCGTGGTTTGGCAAGAGCAGGTGGATATAGGTCACCTCGCGTACGCTTAAATCAACCTTCACTGTTGAGTCGTTTACCATGTCCTTGGCCGCAACAAGCACTTCATCGGTGTTAAACAAGCTGTGTGCCATAGCACCTTTGACCAGCATGCGATGGTCCGGTGACACCAACAGGGCTTGATCCGGGCGCTCGATACCCAAAGCCCCAGCGGTGATCAGCACAGGACGAAGATATGGCATCGCGAGTAAGCGTGCGCCGGTCATGTGGCGTTTCCCAATCCACAGTATATCTTGCGCGCCATTGTCCTTGGTCTGGACCTGATCGCCCTCACGGAGGGTTTCGATCAACTGAGGCCCAGTTGGGGTTTCAATAGCTGTGCCAGGCGTGAAGCAGATGACGCCACCCGATCTCTGGCTTTCGGCTTGGCCGCGATCGTGCGTAATGTTGTGATCCACTACCCACATCGGCAGTCCGCTTGGTGGAATATCATCAATAAACATCAGCAATGCCCGCGAACCATGACCAATTTCGATTGCCGTCACGCTGTAGCTTTTTATTCCATTTGTAACCACAAAGCTGTTTTGTGTCAGTAGGGTGTCGTCTTGACCTAGCTCCAGAATGCCCCGGGGGTTCCGATCAATTTCTGACCCGGCTAGACGATGTGCCATGCGCGAAGCGCGTCGCCGCAGCGTCTTTGACCCGTGTGCACCAGCTAAACGCAATATATCCTGCGGCCCATCCACACGCACAGCTTTCCCGTGCCACACCCACTGCGCGCCGACAGCTAGTGACTGCAAAGATGCGCATTTTACGCCGTCCACTTTTGTCTGCGTTGAACAAATGACAAATGTGCCCCGAAAGCCCGTTACCATTGCCTGCATGCCTGTTTATTTTTTTATTAACGAAAAGCTAACAAAAAAACCGTTTGCAATCAACGGATAGCGCGCCCCTTAGTGAAGCTAGGCCGGTCCAACACGCGAAGTGATGCGTGATTACATCAAAATGTGTTGGCAGGTATTGGCGACGTCGCGAAATTGCTACCAATGCAAGAATATTTATATTGGAGCGACTACCGCAAGACGACTGAACCAACGAGCTACTAGCAGAATGCAAAAGTCGAGAGGGCAGCCTAGGACCGCGCAAAACTTAGGGATTGACCCATTCAACGAAATTGTGATGATGCGGTTGAAATTGGATTGATCCCAAGGCTGATCTTGCACCAAAAATGTCCCTTGTTCTGAACAATTCGAACGGTGCAGGCAGTGCCGTATATTATTAAGCGCTGCGTCAACTTTATTTTTTGCTGATCAGTGACATGATGATTGCTTTGGCGCTTTCGCTGGCCCAGTCTGCGTCACCGCGAAGTCGCGCGATCTCTTTGCTCTCGGGATCAATGATCACAGTAATTGGCAGGCCAAACACGCCCATTTGACTGGCTAACTTTTGTTTCGGATCCTGATGGCGGGGCAGGTTATCGATTTTACTGTCGTTAAAGAACTTTTTGATCCCCGCAGGAGAATTGCGTCCGGTGGCGATTGTTACAACTTCGAACTGGTCGCCGCCAAACTGCGTTTGCAACGCGGACAGCATGGGCATTTCATGGCGGCAAGGTGCGCACCACGTGGCCCAGAAGTTTAACAGAACGTATTTGCCTTCGTAGTCCTGCAAGCTGCGGGTGCCTGCGCCGTCGGCCAGATCAAATAACACGGTGGGAACAGGTTTTGGAGCACTATGGAACAGCAGTTTTTTCATATCGCCTGTGCGCAATGCGGCGGCGGCGGTATCGGCATGGCTAGGAATTGCGCCCAAGGCGAGGGCCATGTAGATGGCAACAGCGATTATTCTTTTCATGTCTCTTCCTCAGTGGGGCCATCCGATGACCGAAAAAACTGCGAACACCATGTGGGGCGGCCGCTTTGCCGCTGGCCCCGATGCTATCATGGAAGCAATTAATGCCTCTATCGGGTTTGACCAGCGCATGGCGGCCCAAGATATTGCGGGTTCGCGTGCTCATGCGGCCATGCTGGGCGCGACCAATATATTGCAAGATAAAGATGTGGAAGCGATCCGGGAAGGCCTGCTCACGGTGTTGTCAGAGATTAAAGGCGGAACGTTCGAATTTTCCACTGCTTTGGAAGACATTCACATGAACGTTGAAGCGCGTCTTAAGGATTTGATCGGTGAACCGGCGGGCCGTTTGCACACGGGGCGCAGCCGCAACGATCAGGTGGCAACAGATTTTAAATTGTGGGTCCGCGATCAACTGGATGCAGCAGAAGGCGCCATTTTGTCACTGATTGCAGCATTGCTGGATCAAGCAGAGGTCGGCGCTGATTGGGTCATGCCTGGGTTTACCCATCTGCAGACCGCGCAACCAGTAACTTGGGGCCACCACATGATGGCCTATGTTGAAATGTTTGGGCGCGACCTAAGCCGGGTGCGTGATGCACGCGCGCGGATGAACGAAAGCCCCCTAGGCGCGGCGGCACTGGCGGGCACGTCCTTTCCCATCGATAGAGAGATGACAGCAAAAGCGTTGGGGTTCGACAGGCCCGCGGCCAATTCACTGGATGCCGTCAGTGACCGCGACTTTGCGCTCGAGTTTCTGGGCACGGCCAGCATCTGCGCCATGCATCTGTCACGCTTTGCCGAAGAGTTGGTGATTTGGTCAAGTGCTCAATTTCGTTTTGTAACCCTGTCAGATCGTTTTTCGACTGGCTCCAGCATCATGCCGCAAAAGAAAAACCCTGACGCCGCCGAATTGATCCGCGCCAAGGTTGGCCGTATCTTTGGGGCAAACACCGCTCTCATGATGGTGATGAAGGGTCTGCCGCTAGCCTATTCCAAGGATATGCAAGAAGATAAAGAACAGGTTTTTGACGCCGCCGATAACTGGATGCTGGCGCTTGCCGCGATGGACGGGATGGTGCGCGATATGACTGCCAACCGTAAAAGTCTTGCCGCTGCGGCGGGCTCAGGTTTCAGCACGGCGACCGATCTGGCAGATTGGCTGGTCCGGGTTTTGGGCCTGCCCTTCCGCGACGCACACCATATTACCGGATCGCTGGTTGCCCTTGCCGAAGCACAGGGCTGCGACCTGCCCGATTTGACGTTGGAACAGATGCAATCCGCGCATGATGGCATTTCCAAAGATGTTTTTGACGTTTTGGGCGTGAAAAACTCGGTCGCATCGCGTAAATCATACGGAGGCACTGCACCTGTCCAAGTTCGGGCACAGGTTACCCGTTGGAGAAAGGTTTTATCTTGAGCCGAGTGTTGAGTGTTATTGCGCTGTTAGGCCTTGTCGCCTGCGGCGCTGACGGAGAACCGATTAAGCCAACTTCCAAGTTGGACATTAACGCTGGATCGACAGGCCTGCATGTCGGAGGCTCCATCGGCGTTTCAAAGGGGCCCTTGAGTGTTGGTTTGGGAGTGTTCTGAATATGTCACCTGTACGCATGATTTACCTTGCCCTCACCGTTTGGGGTGCAATCCACCCGATGTATTACTTTGTCACTTGGTTCAATACGAATAGCTACGACATCATGGCAATGGTCGACGCTTGGCATGTAAACGCGGCCGGCAGTGGCCTTGTCTGGGATTTGACTATTGCGGCCGTGGCGCTGACCGTGTGGATCATCTCTGAGGTCGCGGTACGACGCAACTGGCTGGCGCTTTTGGCCGTTCCTGCCACCTTTGGCATAGGGGTCAGTTGTGGCTTGCCGCTTTATTTATTCTTGAGGTCCCGCCCCGTTCAGTGACGGTTACCTGCAGAGAAAGCAATCTGGCGGCGCGGGCGCTGTAACTCAGGTGGCCTCGACCCTAACGAACACCGCATAAGCGGTTTCAATGGCAACAGATGACGGACAAGCGCCGGTATTGATCCGGCGTAAAACGCTGCATGAAAAACAAATGTTTGGGTTAGTTGCTGCATTGCCTGATTGATCTGTACTGCGCGCCCAGATAAATGGCGCGTAGCATGGATTATTTTTTATACAAAGATGGCGCCTTGTACGCCGAAGACGTCGCCATCGCAGATATTGCAGCGGCGGTGGGCACCCCGTTCTATGTCTATTCGACAGCAACTTTGCTGCGTCATTATACTCTCTTTGATGAGGCTTTGGCGGGCATGGATCATTTGGTTTGCTACGCGATGAAGGCGGCAAGCAATCAAGCGATACTAAAGACCCTAGCCAATGCCGGCGCGGGGATGGACGTGGTTTCTGGTGGTGAATATACGCGCGCCAAGGCTGCTGGCGTGCCCGGCGACAAGATAGTCTTTTCCGGTGTCGGCAAAACCGTTGATGAAATCCGTATGGCGCTGACGGGCGGTATTCGCCAATTCAACGTGGAATCTGAGCCAGAAATCGAAACGCTCAACCGTGTCGCAGGCGAGCTGAACACCATTGCACCCATCACCATTCGTGTGAACCCGGATGTCGACGCCAAAACTCATGCCAAGATTGCCACCGGTAAATCCGAAAATAAGTTTGGCATTCCGATTGCGCGCGCACGCGAGGTGTATGCCATGGCCGGTGCGATGGATCATCTGGATATCATCGGCATTGATGTTCACATCGGCAGTCAGTTGACGGAACTCGAACCTTTTGAATTGGCCTACCAGAAAGTAGCGGAGCTGACCGAGGTGCTGCGTGCCGATGGCCACAACATCCGGCGTCTTGATCTGGGTGGCGGCTTGGGCATTCCGTATACCCGCAACAACGAAGCGCCGCCGCTTCCCGCTGACTATGGGGCGTTGATCAAGCGAACGGTCGGCCATCTGGGCTGCGAGATCGAAATCGAGCCGGGCCGCCTGATCGCGGGCAATGCGGGCTGCATGATAAGTGAAGTCATCTATGTCAAATCCGGTGAGGGCCGTGATTTTCTGATCATTGACGGCGCGATGAATGACCTGATCCGCCCTGCAATGTATGACGCATATCACGATATCATCCCCGTGGTTGAGCCCGCGCCCGGGGTCGAACAGGGCCCAATTGATATCGTCGGTCCGGTCTGCGAATCCGGTGATACCTTTGCCAAGCAGCGCATGATGCCCAAAATGCAGGCAGGCGCGCTTGTCGCGTTTCGCTCGGCGGGGGCATATGGCGCGGTCATGAGCAGTGAATATAATACGCGGCCCCTGATTCCCGAGGTTCTGGTGCATGGCGATCAATACGCGGTGATCCGTCCACGTCCGACGTTTGACGAAATGATAAATCGCGATACCATCCCAGAGTGGCTTTAGGCGATTTTGCGCATCACGCCACTGGCAAGGGATGCAAAGTAAATGGCCTATTCCTCTCAGCGTGATGCGCAAAACGGGCTGAACGTCGTGCGTTGGCCTGTGAGGATGACGCATGCGGGCATGTTTGCGGAACGGCTTTGGCAAGCGACGTGGCCATTGGTCACGGTGTGCCTTTCCGTCTTGGCGGCCCTGATGTTGGGTTTGCAAGATGTCTTGATGATCGAGCTGGTGTGGGTCGGCGCTCTGATGGCTTTGTTTGCCGGTCTGGCAGCGTTGATCTATGCGTTGACACGGTTCCGCATCCCATCGCGTGCGGCGGCATTGGCCCGCCTTGACGAGGCGTTACCGGGCCGGCCGATCCAAGCGCTGATGGATGGTCAGGCGATTGGTAAAACTGATCCGGCCTCTTTGGTGGTGTGGCGTGCGCATCAGGCGCGCATGGTTGCCCGTGCGGCTGACGCAACCCCTGTCCCCGCTGATTTGCGGATCGCGCACCGCGATCCCTACGCGCTGCGCTATGTCGCGGTGCTTGCCTTTGTGGTGGCATTGATCTTTGGCTCGATCTGGCGCGTGGGTTCAGTGTCAGACATGGCGCCGGGGGCGGGTAACGGATTGGCCTCTGGACCGGTTTGGGAGGGCTGGGCGGAAAGCCCACGTTATACCGAGCGGCCTACAATCTACCTTAATGATATCACCGAAGATGTGCTGACAGTGCCGCTTGGCAGTCTGATCACTTTGCGATTGTATGGCGAGACCGGGGCGCTGGTAGTGGCCGAAACCGTATCAGGAAAAACCGCAGATCCGAACGCCGCTTCGAACCCTGAGCAAGACTTTACTGCCCTTCAGTCAGGCAAGATTGCCGTGAACGGCCCGGGTGGGCGCAGCTGGTCGGTCATCGTATTACCTGACGCGGCCCCTGAAATATCCACCTTGGGTGAACCGGATGCAGATGCTTTGGGCAGAATGTCACTGCCCTTTGACGCGCGCGACGATTATGGCGTGGAAGCGGGCGAGGCGCGGATCGCGCTTGATTTGCGCAATGTTGATCGGCGGCACGGGTTGACGATCGCACCAGACCCACGTTCTGAAATAACGGTATCTTTGCCCATGCCTGTCGCAGGCAGTCGATCAGATTTTCAAGAAAACCTGATCGACGACTTTTCGCAACATCCCTGGGCCAACCTGCCAGTGACAATCACGCTGACCGCTTTGGATGCGGCCGAACAGGTCGCAACCTCTGCACCTGTTTCCTTTGTGCTTCCCGGCAGAAGGTTCTTTGATCCCCTTGCTGCCGTGATCATCGAACAGCGCCGTGACCTGCTGTGGGCCAGTGGAAATGCCACCCGCGTCAGCCAGATCTTGCGCGCGGTCGCCCATCGCCCAGACGAGGTTTTTCGAAAAGAGGTCGAGCAGTTGCGCCTGCGACGCGCCATCACGCGGCTGGAAACGTTCGCCCTGTATGGTCTGACGGCCGAACAACAAGAGGACTTGGCGCAAGATTTTTGGAACCTCGCCCTCGCGATCGAAGAGGGTGATCTGACCAGTGCGCTGGAACGTCTCCGGCGCGCCAAGGATCGTTTAAATCAGGCCATGCGTGATGGGGCAAGCGCGGCAGAGATCAAAGAGCTGATGCGTGAATTGCGCATGGCGACTGATGACTACATGGATCAGTTGTCGCGGCAAGCTCAGCAGGATACGCAGCAAAACGGCGAACAGGGCCAACAGGGCGACCCACAAAACCAGATGCAAATGACCCAAGATGATCTGCAGCGGATGATGGATCGCATTCAGGAGTTGATGGAGCAGGGCCGCATGGCCGAGGCAGAGCAAGCCTTGCAGGAACTTCAGGAAATACTGGAAAATATGCGCGTCACCCAGGGTGAGGGTCAGGGCAACCAAAGTCCTGGTGAGCAGGCGATGGAAGGTTTGGCAGAGACTTTGCGCGATCAGCAGGGCTTGAGCGATCGTGCGTTCCGCGACCTGCAGGAACAGTTCAATCCTAATGCGCAAGCCGGTGAGAGCCAAGGCAACGAGGGGCGCAGTGGCGGCCAGGGGCAAGGCGATCAACACAGTCAGGATGGCGACGGTCAAAGCGAACAGGGTGATGGCCCGCAAGAGGGCGATGTAAATCAACAAGGCGAGGGCGCCGACGGATCTCTGGCAGATCGTCAGCAGGCCTTGCGCGATGAACTCTCCCGGCAACAGCGTAATCTGCCGGGTGCAGGTACACCGGAAGGCGAGGCTGCCCGCGACGCGCTCGGTCAGGCAGGTCGAGCGATGGATGACGCCGAAGAGTCGTTGCGCCAACGCAAATTCGCCGATGCTCTCGATAGTCAATCGCGAGCAATGGAAGCACTTCGCGAAGGCATGCGTGCCCTAGGCGAGGCAATGCAGCAAGAGCAGCAAACCGGCCAGCAGGGACAAGGCACAGCTGACGCTAACCGCAGAGCCGAAGCCAGTGACCCACTGGGCCGTGACCCAGGGTCAAATGGTGGCACTGGCACTGATGAGGGGCTGTTGCGGGGTGAAGACGTCTATCGCCGGGCCCGCGATCTGCTGGATGAAATCCGGCGCCGTTCGGGTGAAGGTGAGCGCCCGGATATCGAGCTGGATTATCTCAAGCGACTGCTGGACCGGTTCTAAATCACAACGACGGTTTTTGTGTCATTGAGCTTTGGTGGACGCAACTGTGTCAAGCCAATTCAATGCAGTCTGGACATGCCCGTCAAGCCATTGCCGCGCGCTGTCTACTTGCGCAACGTAAACGCTGATGTAGGGATCGGCCTGCGGCATCGATTTTGCGATTTGTGGTGCAAATGAGTAAACGGCCCCAAGAGCCACCGCTAAAACAAAAACAAGGGCAAACCCACGGCGAAAGCCGGATTTTTGACCAACCTGCAGAGCCTGATCTTGGTTGGGATCTGTTGGTATGGCGGATTGTCGGTCACTGGCCGAGCGCAGCGTGGAATTGATTTCTTCGATGTCAGGGAGCAAATCGCGCCGTGATCCCGTGGCGTCTGGGGGCGCTTCTGCCTCAGTTGAGGGGTCTTCGCCGCGGATTCGTGCCATGCGATCGCGCGCTTGGCGGCCCGCTTTGGTTTGGGTGCTGTCCAGCCCCAGGTCAGGCTGGCTTTCCAGACTGGTTGCTTCTCGCGCGCGAACCTGACTTTCCAGTTCAGCTTCTTGTTGCAAGATGTCTGCGACCGAAGGGTCCAGCTTGCGCCGCTGAGGTTCAGGTTTTTTCACACTTTTCGCTTCTGGGGTGTGCGCGTCATCTGCTTGGGTGTAATCTTCTGACAGATCTGTGGGTTCTGGTTCTGGCGGCATGTGGTTTGGATGGTGCTGATACCATGTCTGTCCACAGTTGGAACATTGCACATCGCGGCCTTCTGTCGGGATGACATCATCCCGAACTTCGTACTGTGCATCGCAATTGGGGCAAATCAGCCGCATGTTGTTCCCTGTGTCACCCTTATCCAGACCCTATGTTGTAGGATCGTCCTAGAAAAGCCATAACTTCTACTGAACGCGCAGACCATTCAGATTGAAAGCGGCATGATGCTGAGGCACAACAGGTCAATGTGTTGGGGGCTAACGTGATAGAGCTGAAAAATGTGGCTTACAGTTATGGCGGCGGAGAGCTTTTGTCAGATATTTCCGTCAAACTGGCGCCGGGTTCATTCCATTTTCTGACTGGCCCGTCTGGCGCAGGTAAAACAACTTTTCTCAAACTGTGTTACGGCGCTCTTTTGCCAACAGCCGGGCATGTCCGTGTTTTTGGATCAGATTTACACGGATTGGAGCGGGATGATATCGCGCTGATCCGTCGTAAAATTGGCGTTGTGCACCAAGATGTGCAATTTCTTGACCATCTGCCGGTGACTGACAACATCGCTCTCCCGCTGACTGTTTCTGGTCGTCATGAAGACGCTGTTGGCTCAGATTTAAAAGATTTAATAGCCTGGGTCGGACTGACAGCGCGTGCTGCGGCGCTACCACTTGAATTGTCGGGGGGGGAGCGTCAGCGTGCAGCCTTGGCCCGTGCAGTGATTATGTCACCAGATGTCGTGATGGCCGATGAACCAACGGGAAACGTGGATTGGGACATGTCCCAACGTTTGCTCACGCTGCTGGTCGAATTGAATCGTATGGGCAAGACCGTATTGATTGCGACACATGATTTGTCGTTGATCCGTGCGGCCAAGGCACAGGTGCAAGCCCGCGTTCTGCGTATATCGAACCGGCGCATACAATTGGCCGGAGCAGACCTGTGATGTTTGGCTTGCGCAGATTTAAGATTCTTCTGCTGGGCGATAGGAACGCTGATCGTGTCGTTCCACCGAGTGGATTTACTGCGCAGCTCACCCTGTTTTCGGCGGGTGCTATGGGGTTTTTGGCAATATTCGCACTTGCCCTGTCTCTTGCCAGCGGACGGTTAGCTTCGCAGTGGGGCAACGAGCTGGCGCGGACAGCAACGATCAGGATAGTGGCCCCGCTGGATCAACGAGCCGCTCAGACAGCCGCAGCGCTAAGGGTGTTGGAGACAACACCGGGCGTGACAGCTGCCCGTGCTTTGACCGATGCAGAACAACAGGCGCTACTGGCACCGTGGTTTGGGCGTGACCTGCCATTGGATACGCTGCCGGTGCCGCGTCTGATCGAGATTACAACGGAACAGCACGGCTTTGACCCGATTGGTGTGAGGTTGCGGCTGACCGCCGAGGTGCCCGGCGCGGTGTTGGATGATCATAGCCGCTGGCGGGCGCCGCTGATTGCTGCGGCAAAACGGTTGCGACTGTTGGGTTGGGGATCTGCACTGCTGATTTCAACCGCGTTGGCAGCAATGGTCACAATGGCAGCCAATGCTGCCCTTGCAGCGAATGCGCAGGTGATTCAGGTTCTGCGCCTTGTAGGGGCGACAGATCGCTATATCGCACAGGCCTTTGTTCGGCGCTTTACCCTGCGCGCCATTTTTGGATCTTTTGTCGGCGTCTGTTTCGGGCTGCTGGCTATCTGGTTGATACCGTCGGGAGAAGGGGCACCTGGGTTCCTTACTGGTATTGGCTTTCAAGGCGCAGGGTGGATGGTTCCGCTGCTGTTGCCATTCATTTCCGGTATTGTGGCGTTGATAGCGACGGCATTTGCCGCACGCCGTGCTTTGAGGACAATTTCGTGATGCAATATGTTCGGTCGCTGGTCTTTGTTGGGCAGATTTACTTCATGATGCTGGTCATAGGGTTGGTGTTTGCACCTTACGCCTTCATCAGTCGCCATGGGGCGCGGCTTGCGTGCAAGACCTACAGCCGCTGGGTATTCTGGTCTATGCGCTGGATGGTGGGTATACGCGCTGAGGTGCGTGGTGAGGTTCCGCAGGGCGAAGTCCTCATCGCGGCCAAGCATCAGTCGTTCTTGGACATCATGATGATCTTTACTGCGCTACCCTCGGCCAAGTTCATAATGAAGCGCGAGATTTTATGGACTCCGGTCATTGGTCTGTATGCCAAGCGGCTAGATTGCGTTGCTGTTGATCGTGGGAAACGCGGTGCCGCGATCCGGACGATGTTACGTGATGTTGAAGCCGGTCGAGCAGACCCCGGCCAGTTGATCATCTACTCTCAAGGCACAAGGGTAGCGCCCGGCGATCGCAAGCCATATAAAGTGGGCACCGCTATTCTAAATGAACAATTGGGGCAACCTTGCGTCCCAGTCGCCACGAATGTGGGCATTTTTTGGCCTCGTAAAGGCATCATGCGCAAGCCCGGTACAGCGATCGTGGAATTTCTGCCCGCCATGCCAGAGGGGTTGGAGAACGCAGAATTTTTGACCCAACTGGAAACCTTGGTCGAGGCGCGCTCAGATGATTTGATGCGAGAAGGAGGATTTGATCCCGATGGAATACATTAAGGACATCAAAACGCTGGAGGCGCTTTACGGCGCCCCGGCTGTTGCATCGCTGCGCAAGGTGGCTGAACATCTGACCCCGCTGTATCGGACGTGGATAGAGCGGTCGCGGTTTTGCGTCTTGACCACGGTTGGCCCGGACGGGACGGATGGCAGCCCACGTGGTGATGATGGACCCGTTGCCATGGCTCTGGACCCAAAG
>Ga0206125_10004768_pt1 | contig 11800 bp, 13 predicted proteins | sample Helgoland_Spring_4_FD_148598 | JGI IMG/M metagenome (GOLD analysis project Ga0206125, IMG submission 148598) | Pelagic subsurface seawater microbial communities from Kabeltonne, Helgoland, North Sea - Helgoland_Spring_Bloom_20160331_1 | ecosystem: Environmental > Aquatic > Marine > Epipelagic ...
GCGGGTCGAAGGAAGGCTTTGTCGCTGCCAATCTGCATTTTGCGCTCAAGCATCCGGAGATCGGTGGCAAAGTCCATCAATCGGCCAAAGAAATCATGGCCCGGCAGTAACGCCTTCGCCCGAAAACCCGGCGTTGGGTCAAACCACAGGCATGTGCGGTTGCAGGCGGCCACCGACCCGCATGGACTCTGCCCGGGTGGCAAGCCCCGTCGTCGTGTCGCTTTCGATGAACAGGGCGCATAGCGTTGCCTCACCCTCCGCAGGGCCAAACTTGGCGCGGGTGCCCACCTGGGTAAAACGAGGAATTGAGCTTTCCTTGAGCATGCCAATCACTGAATCATAATCCCCGGTCATGCCCAGATCAGTTTGAAAAGCTGTGCCGCCGGGCAGGATTTGTGTGTCGGCGGTGGGTACGTGGGTATGGGTGCCTTCTACGGCTGTCACGCGGCCATCGAGATAGTGCCCAAAGGCTATTTTCTCTGAAGTTGCTTCGGCGTGAACGTCCACAAAAGTCGCGTCCCGGGCTTCGTCCTGCCACGCCGCAAGTGCGGCATCGGCGGCCAGAAAGGGGTTGTCGGCGTCCGGGTTCATAAACAGCCGGCCAATGGTCTGGATCACGCCGACCCGGTGCCCGTTACGGCCTGTCAGCAAAGCTGCACCGCGACCGGGCGTGCTGTCGGGATAGTTGATGGGGCGGAGAATGCGCTCGTCCTGTTCCAGCATTGGAATGATCTCTTTGCGGTCAAACGAGTGATTTCCCAGAATGATACAATCCACCCCAGCCTCAAAGAACGCCTGTGCATGCTCGGGTGAAAGGCCAAACCCATGCGTTGCATTTTCCCCGTTCAGGATCACGAAATCTAGGCCCAAGTGATCAATCAGGTGGGGCAGGCGTTCTGCAACCACCTGGCGTCCGGCTCGTCCAACGACGTCACCAATAATCAAAGTTCGCATGGGTACCATCTAGGTCAGGTGTAGCGGGTCGTAAACGGTCGTGGGTGTAATGACGGCATGCAGAACCTCATCCGTTGGCTCCACGGGCAAAGGTTCGGTGACGCGTTGGCTGTCATAGGCCAAGCCAAGGGCAGTCACGTCACGCCCCTGCGTCCGGAACAGATCCAAGGTTCGATCGTAGAAACCACCGCCATAGCCCAATCTGAATAGCCCTTGGTCAAAGCCGACGAGCGGGAGAAGGATGACGAGCGTGCTTCCGGTAAGTTCAAGCGCGGTTTTTGGCGGTTCCTGCGTCTTGAACAAGCCCTCCTCCAGCGCATCACCGGGCGACCACAGCCGAAAGTCTAGCGGGCCGGGCGCGTGCGGTGTGCGGGGCAGGCCAACCGGGAAAGCCGCCAATTGTTCGACGATGGGCAGAGGGTCCAGCTCGCGTCGAATGGGCAGGTAAGCAGTCAGCTGGAACGGTGGAGTGGGCAACAGGGCGCGGATCGCTTTTGCCATGAAGTCGTATTGGCGCGCGCTGGGCTGCTGGCTCGGGCGGCCCGTGATCAAGGCCCCGCGCAGCGCCGCTTTTTGCTCGGTTAAAGACAGACCCACGCGTTGCACCATCGACAGAAACAAGAATAATGTGAGCCAGACGACCGTTGATCGAGAAGTCCACCTGCGGCCCAACATAAGTCAGGTGGGCGCCGCGTAACAAAACCTCGGCTCTGACAGAGGCAGCTCCCGTGCAAGGTGCATCGGCCCCGGGGACAAGATGATCTGACGCATCGCCCAGCTCTATGGAAAGGAGTGGTGCTTTGCCTTCGTGGTGTCAACCGGCATAAGAAGCATTATGACCTGCGCACAAACCCGATTTGCCCCTTCCCCCAACGGTCTGCTGCATCTGGGCCACGTTTTTGCGGCCGAGCAGGTGTGGCGCGTGGCCGAAGATCTTGGTGCAAAAACGATGCTGCGGATTGAGGACACAGACTTCACCCGCTGCCGCCCAGCCTACGAGACGGCAATGCTGGAAGACTTGGCGTGGCTGGGGTTTGAGTGGACAGGGCCCGTGGTGCGCCAGTCCGAGCGCAAGCCTCTCTATCAGGCGGCCATCGATCAGCTGCGGGATCAGGGGATGATCTATCCCTGCCAATGCACCCGACGGGAAATCGAAGCATCGTGGCAGGGCCAGCCAGTCTATGGGCCGGAGGGCTTGCGGTACCGGGGCACCTGCAAGGGGCGGCAGGATCTTGATCTAAGTCAGTCTGTGGCCTGGCGGCTGGACATGGTCGCCGCTTTGGCGCGGGTTGGAACACTGAGCGTTGATACGGTTACGCAGGGTCAAATTGATTTTCGTCCCGTTGCTGAAGCAACGGGCGATGTGGTGTTGGTGCGCAAGGATATCGGTTCCAGCTATCATTTGGCCGTGACCATCGATGATGCTGAGCAAGGTATGACTCACGTCATTCGCGGTGAAGACATGCGCGCGGCGACGGCTGTCCATCGCGTGCTGCAGGGCCTGCTAGGCCTGCCGATACCCGCGTATCATTTTCACCCCTTGCTGATGGATGTCGATGGCCAAAAGCTGGCAAAACGGGACGGGTCCGAAGGCGTGCGATCCTTGCGGGCACGGGGGCTTTCGCCGGCGGAGATCCGCGCAGCGGCCTCGGGGCATTGGAGCGTGCAGGAAGATAGTCGGAACGCTTAGCTGCGCGCGTCCAATCCAGCGGTGAACACCAGGGCGATGTAAAGTATGAACACCAGCACCAGATAGAGCAGGCCGCTGACAAACGGCACGCGGTCGGAAAGATTGCGGCGCCGTTCGAAGCCGCTAACCATGTCCGGCCCCACCATAATGATTACGATCAACGTGGCCGCTGTGATGCTCAGGCTTTCCTTGACGAGCGCCTGATGCCCCAAGAACAGCAGAAACGGCGATAATCCGCCAAAAAGACCGACCGCTCCCAAGTTCGAGCCCCGGCCGACGCCGGTCCACATCAGCCAGGCGACGGCAAAGGACGGCAGCAGGACGACGGTGAAGATGCGGGCCAGAGACGTTTCAATTTCGGTCCAATCGATGATAGCGCCAACGACCAGCAGCCCTAGGCCAGCCAATGCCAGTTGGCTGATGCGCAGCACACTGTAGCCGTTTTCAGCCTGGGCATAGCGCCAGACGACAAAGGTGCTGATCACCGCGAAGGCAACGACTTTGGAGAAGGTTTCAGGCAGTGATGCGGACTGCTCCTGCAACAGCACCACCAGAGCCACACACTGCGCAATCCCCAGCAACACACCAAAGAACAGTGCCATCACGAAGGGACGACGCATGATATCCAGGAGTACTCCGAAGCACCAACCAACCGCCGCAAACAGTAAAAGCAGCTGGTCGATTCGCCAGGTCCACGCAAAGCTCCACGTATTGCCTGGAGCGGGCTCCATAAACAGTGTCTGGCCCACGGTGATGACCATCACGCCGCACAGCGTTGGCGCCAGCGGAAAGCCGGACATCTCCTGACCGCGAACGGGGCCGAGCAGAACCCGAACCACCACGCTGAACACAAGGCTGCTTAAGCCCAGCAGGAACCACTGATTCGTAAGAACCGAGAGGATGCCTGCGCCTGTGCTCTGAAGTTGTGTAATCACATCCTGAATCATGGTTCTGGCATAGCTCAGCATAAATTGTTGGACAACTGCTGATAATCATTCTCAGCGTGAGAGATTTGACCATAAGTCCCGGATATTCGGTGCCATTTGCCGTCTGGAGGTCAGGCTGGACTTGACGTAAGGGTCGGACTGCGACTCTATGCGTTCATGCGCATTATCGGACTCGACCCCGGCCTTCGGGTAACGGGATGGGGGATCATTGACCAGACGGGGAACCGGCTGAGCCCTGTTGCCCACGGAACCGTCAAGACGGATGCCGCTTTGCCTCTGGCTCAGCGGCTGGTCCAGCTGGAAAAGGGATTGGTGAAAATCATCGCTGAATACGGACCCGACGAAGCAGCGGTGGAGGAGACCTTCGTGAACCAGAACCCGACGTCCACGCTGAAATTGGGAATGGCGCGGGGGGTGGTGTTGCTCGCCCCCGCCAGCCTGGGACTGTCGGTCGGTGAATATCCGCCCAACCGGGTCAAAAAGGCGGTTGTTGGCGCAGGAAAAGCAGCCAAAGAACAGGTGCAGATGATGGTCCGACGCCTGCTTCCTGGCGTGGAAGTGACCTCTGCTGACGCAGCGGATGCACTGGCTGTCGCCATCTGTCACGCACACTTCGCCGAAGCAGATCGCCGGATCGCAGCGTCGAGGATTTCGGCATGATTGCAAAGCTCAAAGGATTGGTCGAAGGGCAGGAAGACGGGGCAGCGCTGCTGGATGTGAACGGTGTCGTCTATCGCGCGCTGTCTTCATCAAGAACGTTGAGCGCTTTGCCGGCTAAGGGTCAGCCTGCGGTGCTGGAAACCGAGTACCTGGTGATTCAGGACGTGCCGACGCTCATTGGCTTTGGCTCGCTGGCTGAGTTAGAGGCTTTCCGTCTCCTGGTTACGGTCAACGGCGTCGGTCCTAAGGCGGCACTGGCGATCCTGTCGGTCCACGCGCCGGACGCGCTGTTCGGCGCAATCGCAAATGGTGATGCCAAGGCCATTCAGGTCGCCAAAGGCGTAGGTGCCAAAGCGGCCGCGCGGATCATCACTGATTTGCGCGACAAGGTAGGGGCCTTCGCTGGACTGGGCGCGGGTGCGGCTGGCGCCGGGGCGGCGGCGAGCCACACGGGTGCGACGGTGGATGGCGTGGCCGCCCAGGACGCCATTTCTGCTCTGACAAACCTCGGCTACGGCCAGCCTGAAGCGGCCCGGGCAGTGGCGGGAGTGATACAGGAAGACGCCCACGCCGACGTTTCAGCCCTGATCCGTTTGGCCCTCAAGAAGCTGTCAGGGGGCTGAGTGACGCACCATGGTTGATGATCCCATGAATGAAGACGGTACCCACACTCGCTTGGTCGAGGCTCTCAACTCCGGCGATTCAACCGCAGATCAAGGCCTTCGCCCTCTGTTGCTCGATGAATTCGTGGGGCAGGAGCGCTTGCGGCGGAACCTCCGGGTCGGCATTCAGGCGGCGAAGCAGCGGAGCGAAGCGGTGGATCATGTCCTGTTTCACGGCCCGCCGGGTCTGGGCAAGACCACTCTGGCGCAAATTGTGGCCTCTGAACTGGGTGTTGGGTTTCGGCAGACATCTGGCCCCATGATCACGCGCGCAGGTGATCTCGCCGCGATCCTGACCAATCTGCAACCGCGTGATGTTCTGTTCATCGACGAAATCCACCGGCTCTCAACGGCAGTCGAAGAAGTGCTGTACTCGGCCATGGAGGATTTTCAGCTTGATCTGATCATTGGTGAGGGGCCTGCGGCGCGATCGGTCAGAGTGGACTTGGCACCATTCACTCTGGTTGGTGCAACAACCCGTGTGGGGCTGCTGACCAAGCCTTTGCAAGATCGCTTCGGGATCGTGCAGCGGCTGGATTTTTACGGCGAAGCGGACCTCGAAAAAATCGTGTCGCGCGGCGCGCGCGTGCTTGAGGTTGGAATTGATGACCAAGCGCGGGTTGAGATTGCCCGGCGCGCACGCGGAACCCCTCGGATTGCGGGCCGACTGCTGCGCCGGGTCCGAGATTTTGCGATTGTCATGGGCGATGGCCGCATCACGCTGTCGCTTGCGCGGTCGGCGCTGGATGAGTTGGACGTTGACCCACTGGGGCTGGATGACATGGACCAGCGCTATCTGCGCGCGCTCGCCAAGACCTATAGGGGCGGACCCGTCGGCGTGGAAACCCTGGCGGTTGCGCTGTCAGAGCAGCGTGACACGCTCGAACACGTGGTGGAGCCCTATCTCATCCAACGCGCGCTGATCCAGCGGACACCGCGAGGGCGCGTGCTTGAACGGTTTGGCTGGGAGCATATGGGGCTCAAACCCATGCCTCGGGGCGACGAGGACAGTAACGCCGGTCCCCTCTTTGGAAAGTGACGAATGGCGATGACACAGCACCCTGACCCTAACCTGCCACTAGGCTACTTTGACGACAAAACCTTTGTCATGCATTCGCGCGTCTATTTTCACGATACGGATGCGGCGGGTATCGTTTACCACGGCACGTATCTGCACTTTGCCGAGCGGGCACGCACTGAAATGCTGCGTCACCTCAAGGTCGATCCAGACTGGCTGTGGCAGGCGCATCGGCTTCGCTTTGTCATTGTATCCGCAGATATGACCTTCCGCCGGCCCGCAAAACACGACGACTTAATCTCTATTCGGACAAAATATCGCAAAACCACCGCCGCAAGAATGGTGTTGGACCAAGATATGTTTGTCGATGACGCGCTCTGTACGTCTTTGCGCATCACGGTATCGCAGATCCGCGAGACTGGCCGACCCGCCCGCCTGCCCCAACAGGCAATCGATGCCATGGCGCCTTTCCTTCAACCAGAGCAAACCGGCGAGTAAATTCGATGGAACCCACGACGAGCGTCACAACTGCTTCGATCCTCGACATCGTTTTCGCGGCGCCGATTGTCGTGCAATTCGTCATGGCGTTGCTGGTGTTCCTCTCATTCTGGTCTTGGTCGCTGATTGTCAGTAAATCGGTTCTGGTCTGGCGTGCCAATCAGAGCGCTCAGGCCTTTGAGGACACGTTCTGGCGCAGTCAGTACCTATCCGAGTTGTACGAGAGCGAAGAAGGCTTCACCAAGGGCCCCCTGTTTCGGGTTTTTGCCGCGGGCATGCGCGAATGGCGCAACGCCTCGCAAGCGTCTATCGAGCGAACAACACTTTCGTCGGTGCAGCGGATCGACCGCATTATGCAGACCGAAATCTCGCGCCAGATGGATGTGCTGGAACGACAGATGATCATTCTGGCCAGTATCGGCACGGCTGCCCCGTTTATCGGTCTATTTGGAACTGTCTGGGGGGTGATGAATGCCTTTCTGGGGATTGCTGCGGCGGGGAACAGCACGCTTGCCGTGGTTGCTCCCGGGATCGCAGAGGCGCTGCTGGCGACAGCTCTGGGATTGGTCGCGGCCATACCCGCCTCCATCGCCTACAACAAATTCTCCACTGACTTGGCCCGTTTTGCCAACCGGATGGAAGATTTTGCCAGCGTCTTCAGCTCTCTGCTGAACCGCGAACTAGAAGCAAAGGTTTGAAGCATGGCTATGTCTGTGAATGCGTCCTCGCATCGCGCCAGACGGCACCGTTACCAGCCTCTGTCTGAGATCAATGTGACGCCCTTTGTCGATGTCATGCTGGTTCTGCTGGTGGTATTCATGGTGTCGGCGCCGCTGATTACCGTCGGCGTACCGCTGAACCTGCCCAAGGGCACTGCGCAGACCCTCAACGAACCCGAACAGCCGATTACCCTGTCGATACAGGCAGACGGCTCGCTGTTTCTCAATGAAGCTCGAACCAGCCCGGAAACGGTTTTGGAGGAGATTCAGGCGCTCTCTGGCGGCAATCTTGATGCTAAAATCTACCTGCGTGGGGATCGCACGCTGCTGTATGGGCAGGTGATGGGGCTGATGAGCGCACTTTCCAACGCCGGTTACACTCGGATGCGTCTGGTTACAGAGCAACCGAGCAACGGCCAGTGATCCAGGTCAATGCGGCGCGCGCCACAGTCCTTTAACGCAATCCCGTTGATTGCCATCGCGGCATCGACTGCTGTGCATGCGCTGCCCTTTGCCCTGTTTGTTCTGGGCAGCACCTGGGGCGGTTTTTCACAGTCGCGCATCAAGCCCATCGAAATCGAAATCATTTTCGAAGAGGAACTGCCAGAACTGGAGGCTTCGGCGCTGCTCGAAGATCTGGACATGTTGGTTGAGGATGAGAGCGAGCAGACCCCTGTCGCCGAAGAGGATTTGCCCATCCTGGAACCCGCGCCGCCGGCCGAATTCGACCCTCTGTTTCTGCCGGATTCCTCAGAGTTTGAAGATTTGCCTGACGGCCTTGAAGAATTTCAGGACACCGGACAGGTCAACTCCAACCTCAATGCCGATTTATCAGAAGACATGGTGTCCACAGGCGAGTTCAGCCGTGAGCCGGCCAATGATCAGTTTCCGCGCGCAGACGACCTAGCAGCGAATGAGGAACCTGATGACGCATTAGCTGTTGCCGATGACGGCGCCAGTGCCTTGGTCGCTGAAGCGCCCACGCAGGAGGAAACAGTCGAGGAGGCAACAGAGGAGGCGACAGAAACCACCCCGCCGGTCAATTTGCCGCTTATCCCAAAGCCCCGCCCCCGAGCGGCGCCGACGTATCGCGACCTAGGCCAGGAGCAGCGTGAAGCGGACGCTGCTGCGGAGCAGGCCGAAGCCGACAGCATCGCCGCCTCTGAAACGGCGGGTGAGACAGCCGAATCGACGTCGGAAAACAGCGAAACGACGGGGTCTCCGGCGACATCGACGTCAGGGGCCAAAACAGAGGCCCAATCACAAGCATCACGATTGGTTCAGGCGTGCATTGGGACGGACTGGAGTTATCCGCAATTCATCCAAAATCCCCGGTCCTGGCAGGTCACTTTTCGGCTGAATTTAGACGCTGAGGGCCAAATCATTAGCTCTGAAGACGGAAAAATTGCCTATCCACAGCGTGCAACACCAGAGATGATTGAGGCGTTTAGGGACGCTTCCAGAGATAACGTCTACGGTTGTGAGGGTTTTGCAAACCCAGAGGGCGACACGGGTCAGCCTTTCGAAATCGAGGTTATCCTCGCCCCAGGTGCGGCAATAAATGCCTCGAATTAGTGCATCATGTGACGCATCGGCCACAATTCACGGAAACCTCTATTCGGGGCAGATTTGGCCCCAATTCCGCCCTACTAACAGCGCTTCCGTCTCGGTCATGCGCATACTCCTCTACGCCCTGATTCTAGTCGTCACCGCCGCCGGAAGTGCCCAAGCACAGTTCCGTATTGGAATTGGCGGAGGCCAGCGCGCCACCACGCCCATTGCTGTTCTGGAATTTGAACCGGACAACAGTGCATCGGCGCAACATGCGCGCGATTTCACTAAGGTTGTGCGGCAAAACCTCCAGCACTCTGGAACCTTTACGCTGGTGAACAGCAAGGATCATCCGCAAACGGCCGGAGAGTTTCTGACCCAACCAGATTGGCGTGGATGGAAGGACGCCGGTGCCAAAGTTGTGCTGGCTGGGAATGTGTCTGTGTCGGGCAGCACCATTCAGGCGACCTATCATCTTTATTACGCTCGAAGCCGGAAGCATAAGCTCAGCGAAGCGGCTGAGGTCAGCCTGAACAAATGGCGAGATCTGGCGCACTTTGTGTCCGATGTCGTACACCTGACCATTGCTGGCATCGATGGTCATTATGCCAGCCAGATCGTCTTCATTGCCGAGGATGGTAGTGCCACCTCGCGGGTCAAGCGGCTCGCTATCATGGATCAAGACGGCCATAACATTCGCTATCTTTCCGACGGCAGCAGTATTGTGCTGACACCTCGGTTTTCCCCGGATGGCGATGAAATCACCTATACCGAAATCAACAGTGGCCGGGTGCGTGTCATCTTGCGTCATTTAGTGACGGGACAGCAGGAGGTGCTGGAAACGGCGGAAGGCACTTCAACCTTTTCACCCCGGTTTTCCCCCGATGGCCGCGGTATCGTCTATTCCCTGGCGCTGAACGGCAACACCGATATCTACTACATGGATCTCCAGACACGTGCGCGGGAGCGGTTGACCATGGACGCCAGCGCCGAAACTTCGCCATCGATTTCACCCGATGGTCGCAAGGTCGCCTTCGAGAGCGACCGAACCAGCGGACAGCAGATCTATGTGCTTGATCGCAGCACAGGATCCGTCAGACGCATCTCAATCCAGGACCGTGCGCGCTACGCCACGCCTGTCTGGTCGCCTGATGGCCAGTGGATTGCCTTCACCCGCATTAAGGATGGCGAGTTTGCCATTGGCGTCATGCGCCCTGATGGCTCGACTGAGCAGATCCTCGCCACCGGCTACGTAGTCGAAAGCCCAACGTGGTCGCCCAACAGTACAGCGCTGGCTTTCGCGCGGCAGGAGCGGCAAACCGGGGATGGTACAGTGAAGACCCGCATTTATGCTGTTGATCTGTTTGAGCAGCGCGAGTGGTCACTACCGACCACCGGTGAAGCCTCTGATCCAGCCTGGTCGCCTCGGTTGGCTCAAAACTAAATTACACACCTTGCGAACCCCTTCGACCATGCGCATGTGCTGAATCGGTACCATTCACGGAGCTGATTCATGCTGCAAACACCTAATATTTTAGTGATTTTCAAGGTATATGTCGCGTAATCATAGCATTTGTTCTAGTTTTGGATGCAATAGTGTGTCTAATAATCATTTTTCTTTGCCCTTGAGGGGTGAGTGGTGTAAAACCGCAACAGTCAATGAACGGGTTACCGCGACTCCGCAGTTTTCGGATAAGCTGTGACCCATTGAGTTCAGACGAATCATTTTGGAGTTTTGATTAAGATGTTGAAACGGACCGCTATAGCGATATTTGCGCCTTTGGTCCTTGCCGCGTGTGACCCTGAGGTGAGCGCCGTGGAGCAAGATCTCGTCGTTGCAGAAACCACAACGACACAGACAACTCCCTATTTCCAGCCACAGCCGCTCCTTGGGCAGCAGTTGGCGGCAGTCCCAAATCAGCCGGGGTATGGGCTTAGCAACCAGTACGGTGCTCAGATTGCCAGCACGGCACTGGCCCCGAACCAGTTTGCCAGCGGTCCCTCGCAGGTTGGCCTGCGGACCGACGTCGGTGACCGGGTGTTCTTTACCACGGACAGTAGCGTGCTGGATCCACGCGGAGCGGTCGTGATCGATCAGCTTGGGGCCTGGATGCGTCAGTACCCAACGATTCGCATGCGGATTGAAGGGCACGCCGATGAGCGCGGAACCCGCGACTACAATATCGCGTTGGGTGACAGTCGGGCGACGGCTATACGCAATCGGCTTTTACAGCTGGGAGTCTCTGCGGACCGGCTGACGACAGTTTCTTACGGCAAGGAAAGACCCGTGGCATCGGGGTCCAATCCAACGGCTTGGGCACAAAACCGCCGTGCCGTATTTGTGGTGCTTTAGCACCCGTTCACCTTCTCCTGTCTGACATTTAAAACGGGGTCTCTTCGGAGGCCCTTTTTCTTTCTGCGTTGAGTGCTGTTTGCGCCAATCGAGGTGTTTGAATTGCCGCAATTTTCCCTTACTACAGGGGAAACAAAATAAGGGCTGTTGAGTGGTGACTTCGCAGGTGGAATTCGGCTTGAAGGCAATTGGTTTTTCAGCAGTGGTCGTGCTCAGCTGGGCTTGTTTATCGTGGTCGCAGGAGGGCGCCGAGGGCGATTCGGTCCTGCTGGAGCTACGGCAGCTTCGCAGCGAAGTGGATTTCCTGCGCAATCAGGTGGAAACGGGCGGCGGGGTCGCTGATGTTCGGTTTGACGACCTGCAGCGCCGCATTGACAAAGTCCTAGAAGATGCTGCCGCCTTGGCAACAGAAGCCAGCACCGCCAAACGGCAGGCTGAGACCGCTGTCAGTCGTGTCCTTGCCCTTGAAGAACAGTTGAGCGTTATGCAGGCTGGCGTCGACGTTCTCGCGACCCGGCTGGCCAGTCTCGAAAGCGATACCATCTTCGGGCAGACCGAAGAAGCAACGCCGGATGAGGGGGAGAGTGCTGCTGCAACGGCAGAATCGCCAAGTTCAAGCTTAGTTGTTGGTGCGCTTTCGGACGAAGATGGGGTGTCGGTCCCGTTGCCGAAAGATCGAGCTGAGCGTTTGCCGCCCACGCGTGAAGTCACAACCGAAGTGCGTGTTGCTGACGAAACCGCTGAAGTC
>Ga0206125_10004773_pt1 | contig 11795 bp, 10 predicted proteins | sample Helgoland_Spring_4_FD_148598 | JGI IMG/M metagenome (GOLD analysis project Ga0206125, IMG submission 148598) | Pelagic subsurface seawater microbial communities from Kabeltonne, Helgoland, North Sea - Helgoland_Spring_Bloom_20160331_1 | ecosystem: Environmental > Aquatic > Marine > Epipelagic ...
TGCTACAATAGACAACAAACCTGTAACGATGTATGAGACAATCAAAGTGTCGAAGGGATCTGTTCTAAAGTTTGGTTCTGTAAAAACTGGTTGTAGAACCTATATTTCGTTCGAGGGAGGATTGAATGTTTCGAAGGAATTAGGAAGTAGATCTACTTATGTTTATGCAAAACTAGGAGGAGTTAAAGGACGTGCATTGCAAAAAGGGGATTGTATACCGCTAGGTAAAACTACCCTAAGGAAATTCCGAAAAGTACCTTTGGAATATCATCAAACTGTTTCAAGTATTATTGTGTTACGCGTATTGCCAAGTATAGAACATACTCATTTTGAAAAAGAATCTATTGCAAAATTTTACAGTACTGAATATACCATTGGTTCTCAAAGCAATCGTATGGGCTATCGCTTGGAAGGAGCAAGGTTGGCAATAAATGATCATAAGGAATTGGTTTCATCAGGAATTGTACAAGGAACGATACAGATTCCATCGAATGGACAACCCATAATATTGCTGTCAGACGCGCAGACTACCGGAGGTTATCCTAGAATTGCAAATGTTATTGCCGCTGATCTTTCGCTTTTGGCACAACAGAAACCTGGTGATCGCGTTCGGTTTCGCAAAGTATCCTTAGAAGAAGCTCATCATTTGAACTTGATAAAAACAGAGAAGTTCGCAGCGCTGTTATGAGTTGTCAAAAGGTCTAAACTTAGCATGTCTCAAAAAAAAAGAGATTGCCCAAAGACAATCTCTTTTCGATTCTATAAGAGTGGTTGCTTATGCGTTCAGTAAACCGTTTGTCTTTTTAACGGCGGCAGCACTTTCAGCAAGTTTTGCTTTTTCTGCATCGTTGAGAGGAATTTCAACAATTTTTTCAATTCCATCTTTTCCTAGAACAACAGGAACTCCGATACACAAGTCACTTAATCCATATTCACCGTCTAGTAACGTTGAACAAGGGAATATTTTTTTCGTGTCGCATGCAATTGCTTGAACCATTGCAGAAACAGCCGCACCTGGAGCGTACCAAGCAGAAGTACCTAACATTCCTGTTAAAGTAGCGCCACCTACCATAGTAGCTTTGGCAACTTCTTCTAACTTTTCTTCAGATAAAAACTCACTTACAGGAACTGAGTTTCTCGTAGCTAAACTTGTCAAAGGAATCATACCAGTATCACTGTGACCTCCAATCACCATTCCGTCAACATCAGAAGCAGGAGCTCCTAAAGCTTCACTCAATCTGTATTTAAAACGAGCGCTGTCCAATGCACCACCCATACCAATAATTCTGTTTTTTGGTAATCCAGTCGCTTGATGCGCTAAATAAGTCATCGTATCCATTGGGTTAGATACCACAATAATGATGGCGTCAGGAGAATGTTTGATGATGTTTTCAGAAACACTTTTAACAATTCCGGCATTGATTCCGATCAATTCTTCACGCGTCATTCCTGGTTTACGAGGAATACCACTTGTAATTACGGCAATGGCACTTCCTGCTGTTTTTGAATAGTCATTTGTACTTCCTGTGATTTTTGTGTCAAAACCATTCAAAGAAGCTGTCTGCATAAGGTCCATCGCTTTTCCTTCTGCGTAGTTCTCTTTAATATCAACGATTACAACTTCACTTGCAAAATTTTTGATGGCAATGTACTCAGCACAACTTGCACCTACAGCACCTGCTCCAACAACAGTAACTTTCATATTCTATCTATTTTTTGTTTGTAATTATTTATCTTTTCTTACGAGCGGTAAATTTAGGAATTAATCAGCGAAAAAACATGCTTTTTATAAAGAGTTTTTATTTTTTTTATTTGAGTTATTTACTTGTTTTTCTTAGAGTTATCTTTAGATATTGTATGATTATTGTCATTTTTTTTAGACTGAAATAGTGGTATAAACTTCCTTTTGTCAATCCCTTATTTTTGCCTGTATTTTTTTAAGAATTGTGGATTTTTTAGCATCGTATTTTATTTGAATGATTGTTTTGGCTGGTTAGTCTGTGTTAACTGGTATTTGTTAGCAGGTAGCAGTTAGCCAGTAGCAGTGAGCAGGCAGCCGGTAGCAGGTAATTGGTATTGGTTAGCTCGTAATTTGTAACTGGTTTAGGAACGGAGGTTTTAGCGTTTAGAGTATAAAAAAACTGCCTAAAATAAAATCTTAGGCAGTTTTGTGTGTTTTTCGAAAAATAGCTTCTTATGCGTCGATATTAGCATATTTAGCGTTTCTTTCAATAAAGTCTCTACGAGGAGGTACTTCGTCACCCATAAGCATTGAGAACACCCTGTCGGCTTCAACATCACTGTCGATAACTACTTGACGTAAAGTTCTAAATTCAGGGTTCATAGTGGTGTCCCATAATTGTTCTGCATTCATCTCTCCCAAACCTTTGTAACGTTGAATAGAGGCAGACCCCCCCATTTTTTGCACGATCAAATCACGTTGGTCGTCGTCCCATGCGTATTCTCTCTTTTGTCCTTTCTTTACTAAATAAAGAGGAGGCGTAGCAATGTATACATAACCTTGTTCTACCATTTCTCTCATAAATCGGAAGAAGAAAGTAAGAATAAGTGTAGCAATATGGCTACCATCGACATCGGCATCACACATAATAACAACTTTGTGATATCTCAACTTAGACAAGTTCAAAGCCTTGCTGTCTTCTTCAGTACCAATGGTTACACCTAGGGCTGTAAACATGTTTTTGATTTCTTCGTTTTCAAAAACTTTGTGTACCATCGCTTTTTCAACGTTTAAGATTTTTCCACGCAAAGGTAAGATGGCTTGGAAATTTCTGTCACGCCCTTGTTTTGCAGTTCCCCCTGCCGAATCTCCCTCGACTAAGAATATTTCACATTGCTCAGGATCGGTTTCAGAACAGTCTGATAATTTACCAGGTAATCCGCCAATTGACATTACTGTCTTGCGTTGCACCATTTCACGCGCTTTTCTAGCGGCGTGACGTGCTTGAGCCGCCAATATTACCTTTTGAACGATTGTTTTAGCATCGTTTGGGTTTTCTTCCAAGTAGTCTGTTAACATTTCAGACACGGCTTGTGAAACAGCCGCTGAAACTTCTCGGTTTCCTAACTTTGTTTTTGTTTGCCCTTCAAATTGAGGTTCTTGAACTTTTACCGAAATAATTGCTGTCAATCCTTCGCGGAAATCATCACCTGCAATATCAAATTTTAGGTTTTTCAACAATCCTGATCCTTCAGCATACTTCTTTAAGGTCCCTGTCAACCCTCTACGGAATCCGGATAAATGGGTTCCTCCTTCATGCGTGTTTATATTATTTACATAGGAGTGTAAATTTTCTGAATATGAAGTATTGTATACCATAGCAACTTCAACAGGAATTCCATTTTTCTCTCCTTCCATCGAAATCACGCCAGCAGTCAATTGTTCACGTGTACTGTCCAAATAGCCTACAAACTCACTTAATCCTTCTGTACTGTGAAAAGTTTCTTTGATGTCGTTCCCTTCATCGTCTTGGTTTCTTTTGTCAACCAAATGAATCGTAATTCCTTTATTTAGGTATGACAACTCTCTTAAACGAGCCGCTAAGGTTTCGTGGTTGTATTCTGTAGTTTGTTGGAAGATTGTTTTGTCTGGAGTAAAAGTAACAATGGTTCCTCTTTGATCTGTAGTTCCCACTTGTTTTACCGGATACGAAGCTTTTCCTCTTTCGTATTCCTGTTCATAGATGTTTCCATTTCTGTGAACCGTAGCTTTTAAATGGTCAGACAATGCGTTCACACAAGAAACCCCAACCCCGTGCAAACCACCGGATACTTTATAAGAATCTTTGTCAAACTTACCTCCAGCGCCAATTTTAGTCATTACAACTTCCAGCGCAGAAACCCCTTCCTTTTTATGAATGTCCACTGGAATACCACGACCGTCGTCTTCCACGGTAATAGAATTATCTTCATTAATAAAGACGCTAATGTTGTTACAGTGACCTGCTAAAGCCTCATCGATAGAGTTGTCAATTACTTCGTATACTAAGTGGTGGAGTCCACGTACACCTACATCTCCGATATACATCGAAGGACGCATTCTAACGTGTTCCATTCCTTCCAAGGCCTGAATACTATCCGCCGAATACTGTTGCTTGTTTTCTTCGCTCATTATATATTGAATTTAGTTTTGAATTATGGATGTTATTGGATCCATAAAGTATGTTACATCTTATTTCGAGTTCGTAGCAATACGAACCAAACAAATATACTTAAAAACGCAAGTTTACATGCGGGCTTGTTGAAAACTTTGAAAATTGTTGACAAGTGTAAAAGTCGCTTAAATCGGCTAAAAACACCTTTATTTTTGAAGTTTACTGTTTTTAGATTTTGCTAGAAAACGATTTTTGCAACATGGTCTTAAACGTTAAATTTTCAGCTTTTAAAAAACGTAAAAAACACATAATTATTCCTATTTCCATTTCAGATGTGAAGGCACTGAAATATTTTGTAATTTTAAAAGAAAAGTTATGAAAAAAGAACTCTTGAATTTGGAAGGAGACATTGTCTCGAAAATCTATGTAATTCGAAAACAAAAGGTGCTTTTAGACCGTGATTTGTCCTTCTTATACGGTGTAGAAACAAAGTACTTAAAGAGACAGGTAAGGAGAAATATCGAAAGATTCCCTATTGATTTTATGTTTCAATTAGATGCAAAAGAATTTCACAATTGGAGGAGTCAATTTGTCACCTCCAATACTACAGATAAAATGGGTTTGAGGTATGCACCGTTTTGCTTTACAGAGCAAGGTGTAGCTATGTTGTCTAGTGTACTAAACAATAAAAAGGCGATTGCTGTAAATATTGAAATCATCCGAGTGTTTACAAAAATGCGTCAAGTACTTTTAGCGAATGTAAACTTACAAGTAGAATTTGAAAAAATAAAAAGACAGACATCTAACAATACCAGCAATATAGAACTGGTGTTTTCTTATTTGGATGAATTGACAACAAAACAAACTTTGAGAAAGCGAAGTACAAAAATAGGGTATAAAAAATAACATATGGAAAAAGAACTTTTAAATTTGGAAGGAGACATCGTCTCAAAAATCTATGTAATTCGCAAACAAAAGGTGCTATTGGATAGCGATTTAGCAGCGTTGTATGGGGTAGAAACAAAAGTGTTAAAGCAGGCAGTTAGAAGAAATATAAAAAGATTTCCAACGGACTTTATGTTTGAATTGTCAAAAGAAGAGTTTGAGGACCTGAAATTGCAAGAGAACTTGAGGTCACAAAATGTGACCTCAAGTTGGGGAGGCAATCGCTATACACCTATGGCCTTTACGGAGCACGGTGTTACGATGTTATCGAGTGTGTTAAAAAGTGATCGGGCAATGGATATGAATGTAAGGGTTGTACGTGTATTTGCGAAAATGCGTCAAGTACTTTTAGCGAATGTAAACTTACAAGTAGAATTTGAAAAAATAAAACGGCAGACTTCGAACAATACTAGTAATATAGAACTGGTGTTTTCTTATTTGGATGAATTTACCGCAAAGCAAGCTTCCAATAAACCAAAGACAAAGATTGGGTATAAAAAGCATAGCTAGTCAAAATCTTTAATAATTTGTTCTAGTTTGTTTTTTGTTTGATTTAGGTTTTTAAGTTTTATCCGAGCCTGATTTTTTAGCCCGAAATAGACAAAAGAATAAAATACTAGATACAGAATAAAACAAAAAATAACAGAAGGATAATACGCTATATCCAAATGTTCTTGAATTGATTTACTTGAATATCGTCCGTGGTACGACGGGGCATAAAAAGAAAAACCAACTCCAAATAGAAAACCAAAAATAATTGATTTTAGTGACCACTGATTGCCTTTTTCGGTTTTAATTATTTTTAATTGATTAACATACAATTGTTTTTCGTAGGCTTTTTTATCCATTTTGAGTTTTGGTTTAATCTTTTAGTCGTTTTTTGATATTATGCTGGATTGTTTCAAATATACCCATGCCATTCGATTACTTTTTAACTTTAGTCTTTTTCTTTGGTAAGCATTGGATTCGTAAAAATCCAACGCAGGAAAGTCGCTTTCATCAATATCTAGAACTAGTCCAGTAATCTCATTGCCTTTAGATGGTATAGCTAAAGGGTACCAATTATTTCCAAGTTGAATTTTACTAAGTTTGAAATCTTCCAAAATATCGGGGATTGCAGGTGTAGTTCTTCCTAAAACTTCCTTTTGAATAGAAGTGTTTTGCAAAGTACCGTATACAAATAATCGAGCTTTCATGGTTGTAAGAAAGAATTGGTTGTCAATAATATAGAAAACAGAATAGTAAATTAAAGATGTCGTAAAAATATTAAAATATACATGTAATTATAGGTTGAAAATGGAATTTGTGTACAAACTGTTAAAAAACAATGGTTATCAAAACAATTCTACATATCTTTGACACCGCTTTACAAGCATTGTATATGAATCGTAACAATAACAATAATAATTTCAACAATCCTAATTATTAGGACGGAAGGCTATTGTTTTAAATAAAATATAAAAAGCCTTCCAAACGTTTGGAAGGCTTTTTACATTCAAATAGTGAAACTATGAGTAAAATAATGACTGTCGACATATTGTCGAGTATCAAAGGCGCACAACCTTCAGAGGCGGTTAACAAGTTGTTTGAAGAAATTAAAAACGCACAACCTTCTGTAGGAAAGGCTGTTTCGAATGTTGCTCGTAATGCTGTGTCCATTGACGATTTAAGAACAGATGTTGTGATCAAAAGTGAAGCTATTGAAAAGCAGATAATACGCGAGAATTTCCCCAAAGAGAAAAATGGCTATTTAGTAGTTTCTAAAGTTATAGAAGATTAGCATGGAATCACAGATAAAAAAAATACACGAACAACTCGTGTCTAAAGAAATTACATGTTCAGACTTGGTACAACAAAAGTTGGCTTTGTTAAAAGAGAACAAGTACAATACGGTAAACTCACTTTTAGAAATTACGGCTTTAGAAAAAGCTGCTGCGGTTGACGCAAAAATTGCAAATGGTGAATCTATCGGGTTATTGGAAGGTATTCCTTTTGGAATTAAAGATGTGTATATGGTACAAGGGACCACCACCACAGCCTCTTCTAAAATGTTAGAGAACTACAAGTCGGCCTATACAGCCACTGCAATTCAAAAACTATTAGACGCAGGTGCCATTCCATTAGTGAAGGAAAACTGTGATAGTTTTGGACACGGTTCGTCTAGTGAAAACACTATTTTTGGAGCTGTGAAAAATGCCATCAATCCTGATTTAGTTGGAGGTGGTTCAAGTGGAGGTTCTGCGGTGAACGTGGCAAAAGAGTATACTGTATTTTCTATAGGAGGAGATACTGGGGGGTCTATTCGTCAACCTGCAGGATATAACAATATTTATGGTTTAAAACCTAGCTACGGACGTATTTCTAGGTATGGACTCATGGCCTACGCTTCTTCTACGGACTGTGTAGGGCCTTTGGCAAAATCAATTGAAGACATACGTATTGTTCTTAATACGATGAGTGGGAAAGATGCAAAAGACCAAACAACCGTTGCTTCTGAAGATATAACTGCAGAAGAAATTAAGAATGGCTCCAATACAAACACCGTTGGATACTTTAAAAATTTTATTGAAGGTGATGCCATCGATGCTAAAGTAAAGGCAGATTTTGTGGCGTCAATTGACAAGCTAAAAGCGCAGGGGATTGAAGTTAAAGAACTCGATTTCTTTAAAGGAAATACACTGGTGTCTACCTATTATACATTGGCTATGGCTGAAACGGCATCAAATCTTTCACGATTGGATGGCACCAATTACGGAAACCGTATCGAAGCTGAAAACCTAATTGAAACCTATGCAGTAACACGTTCTGAGAGTTTTTCGGAAGAATCAAAACGTAGAATTGTAGGAGGGAATCAGGTATTGTCTCAGGGGTTTTCGGATGCTATTTATTTAAAAGGCTTAGAATTGAGAGATCAGATAGCTGCAAATTTTGAAGAAGACTTTAAAGAAGTAGATGTGATTTTATCGCCAGTTACGCCAGGAGCACCTCCAAAAATTGGTGATAGTTTAAAAGACCCACACGCCATGTATTTGTCGGATGCTTATACTGTAGGTTTTAGCTTAGGTCAGCTTCCAACATTGACAGTGCCTCAAGGAACCGACACAGGTTTGCAGATAACAGCTGCAAAAAATAAAGAAAACAAGATATTGAAGTTTGCAAACTTCTTAAAAGATACACTATAAAATGGAGTTATCGCAATTGACAGAAGCCCTAGAGGCAAAGGATTTAGAATTGGTCATTGGGCTAGAAACACATGTTCGACTCAATACAAAAACAAAATTGTTTTGTGGCTGTCCAAATACAGAAATAGAAACACCAAATGAAAATATATGTTCTGTATGTACTGGGCAAATGGGGGTGTTGCCAGCTATTAATAAAGAAGCCATCACAAAAGCGATTTACTTTGGGAAAGCAGTCAATTCTACTTTTTCAAATGAAGTAATCTCGTGGGATCGTAAACACTATGAATACCCAGACAATCCTAAAAATATACAAATTACTCAATTTCATAACCCTGTAATACCCGACGGTCAAGTCTCTTGTTTTAGAAACGATGGTTCTCAGTTTACAGTTGAATTAACTCAGGTACATATTGAGGAAGATGCAGCGAAATTAATGCACGAAAAGAAAATTTCGTTGGTAGATTTCAACAAAGCTGGAGTGCCATTGATTGAAATTGTAACAGAACCTTGTGTACGTAACATTGAAGATGCGTCTACCTATGCACAATACATTCAACGTATTGTGCAGAATCTAAAAATATCTGAAGCAAATCTTGAAAAAGGAGAATTCAAGTCAGATGTATCTGTTTCGTTGCGCAAAAAAGGCAGTGATGATTTGAATCCTCGAACTGAAATCAAAAACTTAAATTCGTTTAAGTTTATGGTCGATGCCTTGAAGGAAGAAGTCGAAAAGCAATTGAACTATTATACAGAGCATGGAGAATTCCGTCCAGACCAAACAACAGTTTTATGGGATGCAGAATTAAAGCAGACTAAAACCATGCGTAAAAAAGAGTTTGAAGCTGACTATCGCTTTATCTCTGAACCAGATTTACCTTTTGTAGCGATTAAAGACGTTGTTGATACGATTAAGGTTGATGCTAACGTATTGCCTTTTGCTGTTGAAACAATCCTTATTGAAGGTGGGGTGCTTCCTCAAGATGCCAAGTTCTTTACGGCAGATTCTTTGCGCTCAGATGTTTTTGTGGCAATAAACAACGAACTTAATGATCCTTTGTTTGTTGCAAAAACCTTGTCGAACAACATTAAACCAGAGGCTTATGCTGCTATTCAAGATGTTGCTGATTTAACGAACATATTTAAATTGTTACAACAAGAAAAGGTAACAGTTGTTTTAGTACAAAAAGCCATTCAGTCCTTATTATTGGATCCTAGTTATGATTATAAAAAGTATTTTGAAGAAAATACCATTTCTGAAGCTCAAATTCAAGAGGCCATTGCGAAAGTAATCGGTGAAAATGAAGCTGTTGCAAATGATATCAAAAAAGGAAATCAAGGGAAAGCTGGGATTTTGGTAGGAAAAGTCATTGCTATTATTGGTAAAGGCGCTTCAGGAAAAGTCATTCGTCAAGGTGTATTAGATGCCGTGAGTAGTGAAGACGTTCGCCTTTCTCAAGCTCAGGCTTCGGATGGTGAAAAACAGCAAAATGGGAGTAGTCAAGAAACTACTAGTAAAGAAGAAGAGGTCTTACCTGAAATTCCATTGGTAATCAAGGATGAATACAGAACTCATGTGATTTCTGAATTAACCGAAGCAAGTATTTCTCAAACCGTAACCTTGGCAGGTTGGGTATCGAGTGTTCGTGATCATGGCGAATTGATATTTATAGATTTACGCGATTCTAGCAATGAAATAGTGCAGGTCCGATTGAGTAGAGAAACCTTTCCAAATTTAGATGATTTGGTGAAATTGAAGTCGGAATCTGTAATTACAGTTTCAGGGACCATCGTACAACGAAAAGAAGACGATTACAATGCAGGACTACGTTCTGGGAAAATCGAATTGGAAACAGCGACTTTAGAAATTTTAAACCTTTCAAGAACCTTACCTTTTGAAATCAAAAGAGCAACACGTACAAGTGAAAGTGTACGTTTTCAATACAAGTTTTTAGACCATAGAAACGACGACGTGCGCAGAGCAGTTGTCAATCGTCATAAAGTAATCAAGTTGATGCGTGATATTTTAGACGAGCAAGCATTTTTAGAAATAGAAACACCTATTTTAACTGCAGGTACAGATGAAGGCGCACGTGAGTTTATTGTGCCAACCAGGAAACAAGCCGGTTCATTCTATACCTTGCCACAAGCACCACAACAATTCAAACAAATGTTGATGGTAGGTGGTTTTGAAAAGTATTTTCAAATAGCACGTTGTTTTAGAGATGAAGATTCTCGAGGAGACCGTCAGCCAGAATTTACGCAGTTAGATATTGAAATGGCCTATGCAAGTATGCAACAGATTATTGATTTGAACACAAATATGTTCAATGAAATAGTAAAGAATATTTACGGTAAGAAGTGGATTTTACATCCTTTTGAAGTAATTACCTATAAAGAAGCAATGGACAAATATGGTTGTGACCGACCTGATTTGCGTTTCGGATTGCAAATGCAAGACATTACGGACATTGTAAAGGATACAACTTTCCAGGTGTTTAGCAAACCTATTGAAACCGGAGGTATTGTGAAATGTATCAAAGTTTCAGCCAAAGAGCAGGGAAACAAACGTATGTCTAAAGGGCAGATAGAAAAACTGACTGCCATTGCGCAAGAACACGGTTTAGGAGGTTTGGCATATATAATTGTAAATGAAAACGATTTACAATCGCCAATTATCAAATTTTTAGGTGAAGAAATTGCGGCAGGTATCATTGAAGCTACTGATGCAAAGGTCGGAGATATTGTTTTCTTTTCAGCCGCAGATTATGCTACAGCCAACAAAGCTTTGGATGCAGTGCGTCAAGAAATGGGAGCCATGTTACGTTTGATCAACCCTAAGGAGTTGCGACCTGCGTGGGTGGTAGATTTCCCAATGTTTGAAAAGACCGATGAAGGACGCTGGACTTTTACACACAATCCGTTCTCAATGCCAGCGATGTACGATTTGGACAAGCATATGAATGGTAATGAAGTAGAAATAGGAAGTATCATTGCACAACAATATGACCTGATTCTCAACGGATATGAAATAGGTGGAGGTTCCGTGCGTGCTCATAAACCAGAAATTCTTGAAGCTACGTATAAAAATATGGGCTATAACAAAGAGGAAATGCTGAAGAGTGTGGGTACTATGTATGAGGCTTTTCATTATGGAGCACCACCACATGGAGGTATTGCTTGGGGTGTAGATCGTTTAATGATGATTTTAGAGAAAAAAGCATCCATACGTGAGGTGATGGCATTCCCTAAAACAGGATCAAGTGAAGACTTGTTATTTGGTTCGCCTTCTCCATTGTCAGATAAAAAAGTGGAGGAGATGAATGTAAAGGTGATGCGGAAGTAGGAAGTGTTGAGTAGTAAGTATTTGATATCAGGTATCAGGTGATGAAATTCAGATACCAATTACTATTACTATTGCTCTTGCTATTTTTGAAACCTATTGAAAGCCAGATTTATTCATTATCTTTATATCAAAAGAATATAAAAGTATGAATCCTCTTTTAAAAAATAGCCTATCTGTCTTAGCGGGAATTGTAGTGGGAAGTCTTGTCAA
>Ga0206125_10004784_pt1 | contig 11785 bp, 8 predicted proteins | sample Helgoland_Spring_4_FD_148598 | JGI IMG/M metagenome (GOLD analysis project Ga0206125, IMG submission 148598) | Pelagic subsurface seawater microbial communities from Kabeltonne, Helgoland, North Sea - Helgoland_Spring_Bloom_20160331_1 | ecosystem: Environmental > Aquatic > Marine > Epipelagic ...
TTAGACAGAGCTGGAAACTATAAAAATGTATTCCGTGCTGACAAAGGATTTATGTGGGCAAAAGACAAGAATGGTGCATGGGTTGAAGACTACGATCCTCGATTTGCTGACAGAATGTATTTTACTGAAAACAATGCATACACCTACAACTGGTCTCCAAAGCACGACCTTAGCGGGCTATTTGAATTGATGGGAGGTACAAAAGGTGCAGAAGCAACCTTGGATCAACTTTTTAGAGAAGGACTAGGAACTAGCAAATGGAAATTTTGGGCAGAACAACCAGACTCTTCAGGATTGGTAGGTCAATTTGTAATGGGGAACGAACCTAGTTTTCACATTCCATATATCTACAACTATTTAGGTGCTCCTTGGAAAACTCAAAAAAGGATGCGTATGTTATTAGATACCTTCTTTACAGACAATCTTTTCGGAATCCCTGGTGATGAAGATGGTGGTGGAATGTCGTCTTATGTACTATTTTCTATGATGGGCTTTTTTCAAGTAACTCCGGGGGTACCTGTATACACAATTGCAAGTCCGGTATTTGAAGAATCAACAATCGAATTGCCAAATGGGAAACAATTTACAGTAATTGCGGAAGGAAGTTCTAAGGAGAACAAATACATTCAAAGTGCCACTTTAAATGGTAAAGAATGGAACAAGCCTTGGTTTTCACATACAGATCTAATTGCTGGCGGAACCCTACAATTAATCATGGGGGCACAACCCAATAAGCAATGGGGTAGCGATTTAAAAGATGCGCCACCTTCAGCTATAGAGTATACTCCGATATTAAAATAACAGTAACAATGATTCAACTAAAAAACGCATTCTTAATAACTTTAATCGGTTGTACAACACTTCTTTCGGCTCAAGAAAAAAGCACATCTAAAGGTTCTGATAAAAATAAGCAGCCTAATGTAATTATTGTACTTACGGATCAATTAAGGCCACATGCCTTAGGAAGTTATGGAAATAAAATAGTGCGTACTCCCAACATAGATGCATTTGCGAGCGAAGGATATCAGTTCAATCTTGGAATTACAAACAATCCCGTATGTGTCCCTGCAAGGTCTACACTTTTGTCGGGTCAACATGCACGTACAAGTGTGGGTTCCCGAAAAAATGAAACACAAACGCTACATGGTAGAAAAGATCGAATAAAATTTCCAGATAAGACCATCGCCGAAGCATTTAAAGAACAAGGCTACAAAACATTTCAAATAGGGAAATGGCATGTTGACACGACTCCTTCGATGCTAGGGTTTGATGAAAGTTTGGTCGTTGAACAAATTTTCACAAAGGCAACCTTTTCAAGGAATGAAGGAGAAATTTATAAGGTTCCTGGTTTTTCCTCTGATTATGAATTGAAAAATGTAAAGGAAATTTTTGAGAACAACAAAACGACCCCTTTCTTTATGTATTACAACATCACTTCTCCTCATATGCCTTTGTTGGATGTACCGTACAAATACACTACGATGTACGACCCAGCTGACATGCCATTGAGGGATAATGTTTGGAAAAATGGAAAATTACCTTCTAATGAAACCTGGTTTCATATTTATATGTGGCAAACATTATATGGAGAACATGAACCCATCACTGCGAAGGCAACCCCCAATTTTACCATAAAAGACCTTACGGCATTGTATTACGGTTCCGTTACTTGGGTAGACGACCTTTTTGGTGAAATGCTACGTTCACTAGAGGAAAACGGACTCAAAGAAAATACCATTATTGTATTTTCTTCTGACCATGGAGAAATGTTGGGAAGTCACCATTTATGGAATAAAGACAGACCTTATGAAGAAGCGATTCGTTTGCCTATGATATACAACCATCCCGGTAAAATAAATTCGAAAGTAAACAAAGAACAAATAACCTCTTTGGTTGATATCATGCCCACCTTGTTGGATTTGTCAGGAATTGACATTCCGAAGTCGGCTCAAGGGAGAAGTGTCGCTAAATTGATGGACGGTTCCACTAAAAAAACCACACTGCCCGAAAATTATGCCTTTATAGAAACACCATGGGCTGAATTAGCGATAAGAACACCGGAATATATGTATGCGGTTACCATGGAAAAGAATGATGAAGGCATTAAAAATATAAATCACCTTTTCTTTGATTTAACAGAGGACACATACCAATTAAACAACCTAATTGGAAAGGGTGAAAAATCAAAAGTTGCCCGTAAACTTTTAAAGAAAATTAAGGCTTTTGATAAGAATACACCAAGACTTACAAAGTCAATTGGTTATGAACCATGGCAAGCGTCTTACGAAGAGTACGCCGGTGAAGGAGAGCTGTAACAAAGAGACATGAACACCTAAAAACAACAACAGTTTCGTTTAAATAGAACAGAAATAAAATAGTAAGAACATGAAACGTAGTGAAATCAATCAGTTGATAACTGAATCCATAGAATTTTTTAAAGAACATCGTTTTAATCTTCCACCCTGGGCTTTTTGGAAACCAGAAGACTGGAAAGGAAAATACGATACATGTCAGGAAATTATAGACAATATACTTGGCTGGGATTTAACTGATTTTGGAAGTGGTGACTTTCATAAAGAAGGATTGATCTTATTTACCATCAGAAACGGAAATCAACAAAAAGACAAAAAAAAATATGCCGAAAAAATAATGATTGTGGAAGAAAACCAATTGACCCCAATGCATTTTCATTGGAGTAAAATGGAAGACATCATTAATAGAGGTGGTGGAAATCTAGTTATTAATTTATGTAGATCAGATAAAGACGAAAACTATTCAAATGAAGATGTCATCGTTAAAATTGATGGGGTCACCCATACCCTTCCTCCTGCTGGAAGTGTAACCTTAGCGCCAGGAGAAAGTATTTGTTTGGTAAAAGGAATGTACCATAGTTTTTACGGAGAAGCGGGTAAAGGAAAAGTGTTGGTCGGTGAAGTAAGTGATACAAATGATGACAGTAACGATAATAAATTTTACGTGCCTGTTGGTAGATTTCCAGAAATTATTGAAGATGAGGCGCCTTTACATTTGTTGGCATCAGACTACAAAGATTACATTTAGTTATGACAAAAAAACTTATTATCTCGGGTGTTGGTTGTAGTTTAGTTGATAATCTATACAATAATATATCGTTTAGCGATAATACCTTTTCTCCTTTTCTATCTAAACAAAGTGGAGACGGTGGCTTAACTCCAGGAAATTTAGTTTTCAAAAGAAGTTTTGAAAAATTTTCAAATAAAATTGAAAAGTCAGGAATCAAACATATTATTTCTAATAAGACTCCCAATAAAGTCAATATCGGAGGTCCAGGGATAGTTTCCATGATTCATGCGGCACAGTTAGCAGATAAAGACGCTTGTCAATTTAACTTTTATGGTGTACGTGGAAACGATGTGAATGGAAATTTCATTATGAACCTATTAGAAAAGACACCTATCTTAGTAAATAATTATACACTTTCCAAAGACGAAACCCCTTCAACAGTTGTGCTTTCGGACCCAACTTACCATAACGGAAATGGGGAACGAATTTTTGTAAATACCATTGGTGCTGCTTGGGAATATGGTGCTGAAAATTTGGATCCCAATTTTTTTAATTCAGATGTTGTTGTTTTTGGTGGTACGGCTTTAACGCCATTGATCCATGAGGATTTAACCCAATTGCTCGAAAAATCAAAGGCAAATGACTGTATTACTATTGTAAATACCGTCTATGATTTTAAAAATGAAATGGCAAATCCTACTGAGAAATGGCCTTTGGGAAATAGCGATGCAAGTTATCAATATATCGATCTATTAATCATGGATCACGAGGAGGCAATTCGATTGAGTGGCAAGTCGAATATTGCAAAAGCCTTAGAATTCTTTATCCATGTAGGAACCGGTGCAGTCATGATCACCAGTGGAACAGACGATGTAAAGTTATACTCAAATGGTACTTTGTTTAGCCCCTTAAACAAAGTTGAAATGCCTATTTCGAGCGCTGTTTCCAATAAATTAAAAACAGAAAAGAATACTGGCGATACAACGGGTTGTGGAGATAATTTTGTAGGTGGTGTCATTGCTTCTCTAGTGCATCAAATCAATAAAGAGAATAAACCCTATGACCTCACTGAAGCTTGTGCTTGGGGTGTAATTTCAGGAGGAACCACTTGTTTTTATATTGGAGGAATGTATGAAGAAAAACATTCAGGAGATAAATTAAAAATGATTTTACCTTATTACAAAGAATATAAGAAGCAAATAAAAAAAGATCAATGAACTCCTCGACGCAGTGCATCGGGGAGTTAAATTTACGTGTAGGGATCAATCCAATTTCGTGATTAAACTAAAAATAATGAAAAAAACACATTTACTATTCGTTTCATTTGCTAACGTCATTAGTCAAAATAACGCACAATTTATTTCGCAATCGGTACCTTCACAAGTTGATTTGAATGAAGTATTCTACATTTCTATCACCTTTAAAAATACGGGAACCGTAACATGGCGAAAAGATGGACAGTACAGAATGGGAAGTCAATCACCACAGGATAATACTACGTGGGGTTCGAACAGGGTAGCACTCACTCATGCGGTTTCTCCCGGTCAACATGTAACCATCTCAACAAGTGTAACCGCTCCAAATAGCGAAAATATCTATGGAATTCCCTTTCAATGGCGCATGGTTCAAGATGGGGTTGCTTGGTTTGGTGAACCTTCTGACCCTTTAAGTATTCGTGTTGGATCAGAGGAATTAGAAGATCGATTTTTGATGCCTGCACCTACGTTTGAAGTTTCTGACCATATTGTTGCTACCAGTATGTTTCACTGGTATGGTGCCACTACAGGACAAGTATCGAGTCCATGGCTTCCTGTAGAAGGAAGAGAAAACTGGACAGGGGAAGTTCCTTTTTGGAAAACAATGATCAAGCAAGCGATGGCAGCAAATATTGATGTTTTTTATATTTTGGTGATTCCTACCATGGAACAACCAAGAATAAACCTTTTTAGAGCCTTAAATGAATTGAGAAGAGAAGGCTGGGATGTACCCAAAGGATGTCCGTTTTTTGACCCTATTATCACCTACGCCCTAAAAGGATCCAATGGAGATGCCAGTACTCAAGCGGGTAAAGATGAAATTGTAAGTCACTATATCAGGTTCTATCAGCAATATTACAGCGTTAATTTTGATGCTTATGCCGATAACTATATCTATACACAAGATTCTATTCCCGTATTAAACACTTGGCATGCGCATTTACATATCAATAATTATGGTTCGTTGACGTGAGCAGATGTGAGCTCTAGATTGAGTGCTGAATTTGGTGCAGCGCATCCTATATTTAACAATAGTATAAAAATGGTGACCACCGCAATCTCACCTTCATTTGGGTTTGCCGATGAAAAAGTACATATGTTTGAAGTACATGAATATTATAAAGAAAATACTACAAACGGAATTGTATCCGCTCAAATAAAACCAGGGTATTGGGATCAAAATGTGAGAAATCCTGGATATCTTTTACCTCGTAATGGTGGATCTCAATATAAAAATGCTTGGTCTCAATTAGGTGCTTCGGTGAGTCGTGTGTATATAGAAAGTTTTAATGAATATGATGAAGGCTCTGGTATTTACGCTGCTAATACGGATGTGGTTTACAAAAAAACAGACGGTGGTATGAACAACACAGGGAATGATGTATGGTCGTCTTCCAACGACCCCTACGAATACATCAAAACAACCGCTGAAGGTGCCGCAAATTTCAATGAAGATCTTCCCTTAGATTCAAAAATTATTTGGCATGACTTTCCCAATAAGATCTACCCTGGCGATACACATAACGTTACGGTGATCCTAAGAAATGAAGGAAATATACAATGGAATAACGCCAATGACTTTAAACTAGGACAGCAAGATTCGGATGCAAATATTTTCGGATCAAATCGATATACTATTGATGATACGAAACATGATATTCCAGATTACGGAGGTGTTTTTAGAGGAAGAACGATCGCATTTCATTTACAAGTTACCGCACCATCTACCATGGGTGTTTATGAAACCAACTGGAAAATGCTTCAAGAAAATGTTGCGTGGTTTGGAGAAACATTAACCAAATCTATTACGGTTACTGAAGATGCTCCAATGTCCATTGATGAACTCAGTCGTGACAATAAATTTAAAATCTATCCAAACCCTGCGAATCCACATAGTGAAATTCAAATTAAGGGCCACTTTAAAAAGAAGGATCGAATTGTTTTATTTACTATTTCAGGAAGTAAAATCACGGAACAAATCATGAATAGAGATGGACAAATTGCTCGTTTAAACCTTCAAAACGCTTCTATAACTGAAGGTGTCTATATTGTACAAATTATTGGGGATTCGTATACCCAAACAAGAAAACTCATACTACAAAATTAAAAAACTCATTTAAATTCATGACAAAAAACAGATTTGGCATTGCCTTTCTTATACTTAATACCGATTGTTATTGGTTTTCAGCAGGTAGCTACCAGCTATCAATTAAATCTGTCCACCAAAGTGAAACAAAGAAAGAAGCAAAGTACACAAGAGTAAGAAGCCACCTGCCGAAAGCCACCTGCATGTTGTAGTTAAGGCTATAACGTAAGAGTCCAAAATTTGGTTATTCCATTTTTTGTCATACACTAAACCATTTCATATAATACTATAAAAAATGAATCAAACAAAAAAAGTACCCGTAGTTTCAAAAGAAGTACTCATCCCTTTTATCTTAATTTCCTCCTTATTTGCATTGTGGGGTTTTGCAAATGCGGTTACCGACCCCATGGTTCAGGCCTTTAAAACAATATTGGAATTGTCCAATTCAGAAGCCGCATGGGTACAAATGGCTTTTTATGGAGGTTATTTTTGCATGGCCTTACCAGCTGCTATGTTTATGAGAAAGTATTCCTATAAAGTGGGGATCTTAATAGGTTTAGGATTGTATGCTACTGGTGCCTTATTATTTTATCCTGCAGCAGTTACGGAACAATTTTGGTTCTTCTGTTTGGGCTTGTATATTTTAACCTTTGGATTGGCTTTTCTTGAAACGGCCGCAAATCCGTACGCTTTAGCTATGGGAGCCAAAGAAACGGCAACGCAACGATTGAACTTAGCACAGGCATTCAACCCAATAGGATTAATGTTTGGTCTCTTTGTGGCCCAGCAATTTGTTCTTAAAAATTTACAATCCGATGATGTAGACAATTATAGCGCTTTGGATGAAGCTTCCAAGGTGCTTATTAAGACTTCTGATTTAATAGTGATACGCAATCCTTACGTAATATTAGGACTTGTAATAATCGCCGTATTTGTATTGTTTGTTGTCAATAAGATGCCGCAGTCTAAAGACGAAGGTGGCATGCCAAAAATAGGAGATACCTTTGCTATTTTGAGTAAAAATAAAAAATACGTTCTTGGCGTCTTAGCACAAATTTTTCACACAGGTTGCCTTATTATGTGTTGGACTTATATTTACCAATATGCGGAAGCGATTGGTATAGACAATGTATCCGCTGGATATTACCAGATGGCTGCCTTCGTTTTATTTACCATTGGTCGTGCCGTAGGTACTTATTTATTACGATTTATAAACTCCGGTAAACTGTTATTGTACTTTGCCATTTTAGGTGGGTTGTTTACGCTGGGAGCCATTTCTATTCACGGTATTTTTGGATTGTATAGCTTGGTAGGTATTTCTTTTTGTATGTCGTTAATGTTCCCTACCATTTATGGTATTGCTTTAAATGATTTGACAGAAGAGCAATCAAAGGTGGGTTCTGCCGGGTTAATTATGGCCATTGTAGGAGGTGCTTTACTCCCAAAACTACAAGCGTTAATTATTGATATTGGAGGAAATGGTGTCCATGATACAACCATTTTGGGCGTTCCAGAAATTAACTTCTCGTATGTATTACCGCTGCTTTGCTTTGTGTATATCGGAGGCTATGGATTCGGTGTTTTTAATAAGTACATTAAGGCCTAAGGATCTAATTCATCCGAATTATCAATCTCATATTTTTAACACCACTCCTATTCTAATTCCATAATAAAACCTTTCAAAAAAAAATAGTTTTGTTTCGAATAGGGGTTTTTTTAATAATACTCGTATTTAAAACATATATATATATAAATGCATATTTTTTTTTAAAACGAAAAACCAATTAAAAACCGAAAGACATGAAAACAAAAATTACTTTTTTTATCGCAATGGTAACGTTACTATTTAGTGTAACGACTACATCTGCACAAACCAATCTTTTTACAAATCCAAGTTTTGAAGATGCCGAATTAACAACACACGAAGATGATGGTTCTTGGAGAATGCTTGAAATTTATAACGACCCTTTTGAACTTTTATATTTTAATGATGGCGCTGCTAGTGTTGCTGCTATAGACACTTATGCTTCCGATGGAGATCAGGCAATAGCCGTTACCTGGGGAGATGGTAATATGGAGGCTGACTTTTTAGACTTCAGATTGGATCAAGAGTTTGATATTGAAGGAGGAAAATCCTATAATTTTAATTTTGACGCACTAACAGATGGCGGGGATGTAGAATTCCTTATCTATGTTGAATATTATCACTACGTAGATGGCGTCTTTACGCATATTAATAACACGGGTGCAATGGGAGATAACCGTTACTTTAAAATCTTAGAAGGGGGTGATTATGTTGGTGTTAATGGTGGCGCAGGAGAAGTATATACAAGTCCAGCAAATGCGACTCGAGTTATAACTGGAATTAAAGCAATATATCAAGCTACAGGTCAACGTCTTACAGATGGTACAGTTACTTTACTTGACAACTTTAGTTTTACTGAGGCAGCGGCTCCTGTAGTTGATGACAATGTTATGAAAAACGGAGGTTTTGAAGATGCTTCTTTATCTGATTATAGAATGCTTGAAATATATGATGGTGGTGTCCTTAAGTTTTTTAATAATGACGCTGCAAGTACTGCCGCTATAAGTACGAATGCTTCTGAGGGAGATCAGTCAATGGCTGTTACATGGGGAGATGATTCAGGTATGGCTGGTTTCTTAGATTACAGATTGGATCAAAATGTAGCTGTGGAAGAAAATAAATCGTATAATTTTAATCTTGACGCACTAACGGAAGGAAGAAATATAAATTTAGGGTTGTATCTTGAATGGTCTGGAGCAGGAGGCCCTATTTCAGATACTCACGGTGAAAATTATGTGCTAGAATTATCAGAAGGTGCAGCTTATACAAGTGTTAATGGTGGCGAAGGAAAAGTATACGTTGCTCCAGCGGGTGCTACTTTATGTACTGTTGGTATCAAAGCAAGATACGATGACGGTGGTGTTGCTATAGATGGAACTGTTACTTTAATTGACAACTGGAGTTTTACTAAGGAAGATGAATTGAGCACTGATAGCCGTGCTATTTTAGATTTCTCTGTATATCCAAACCCAGCAACCAACATCATAAACATTCAAGCCAAATCGGCTATTGCTAACATACAATTGTTTAACAGTGTAGGTCAAAAAGTAGCTGACGTAGATGGCAAATCCAGCATTGATATCTCTAGCTTAAACACTGGACTGTATGTATTAAAAGCAACAGATGCAGAAGGTAATACAGGTGTTAAGAGAGTTGTAAAACAATAATTTGTTTTAAACAGCCTCATCAAATATAAAGGGGGGGGGGGATAGAGATGTATGCTATCCCCTTATTTAAAGATGTTCTAAAAAAATTTTTACTCAAAAAAAAATCATCAAAAAAATGAAAACGAAAATTACTTTACTTTTTGCTGCCTTATCTTTACTATTGTCATTTTCAAACGCAACTGCACAAAACCTTTTCGGCGATGGAAGTTTTGAATCCGGTACTTTTACCGGCTGGAGAATGCTTGAAATTTATGGTAACGGTATTGGACTTAAATATTTTAATAATGACGCTGCCAGTACGTCCGTTATAAATACAGATGCTACAGATGCTACTGACGGAACTAATTCTGTAGCTGTGACATGGGGAGATGATTCTGGCATGACAGCCTTTCTTGACTACAGATTTGACAGCAATGTGGCCGTTGAAGAAAATAAATCCTATACTTTTGCTTTTGATGCAAAAACTTCTGGGAGACACATTATTTTCACACTTTATATTGAATGGTATGATGCCGTAGGTTTAATTAGTGCTACTGCCGGTGTTGATGATCGCAACTTTGAAGTACTAGAAAACGCGGCTTATACAACTGTTAATGGTGGCGCAGGAGAAACTTATATGTCGCCCGCAGGCGCAACAGAAGCTACTGTTGGTATTAAAGCACGGTACAGTGATGGTTCCGGTGGTATTACAGGTCTTGCTATAGATGGCACTACTACTTTACTCGACAACTGGATTTTTTACAAAACAAGTACGCTGGGTAATGAAGATCATGTAGCTTTTGATTTCTCTGTATATCCAAACCCAGCAACTGATGTTGTGAATATTCAATCTAAAACTGCAATTTCTAACATACAATTGTTTAACAGTTTAGGTCAAAAAGTAGTTGACGTAGATGGAAAATCTAGTATTGATATCTCTGGCTTAAACACTGGACTATATGTATTGAATGCAACAGATACAGAAGGCAATGTAGGCGTTAAAAGAGTTATAAAACAATAATTTGTTTTAAAACAACCTTATCAAATCATATAAAATGGGTAGCGATGTATTCTCTACCCATTTTTTTTAGTTTAGGAATTCCTTTAGGCAAGAAATAGCATGCGAGACAACATCAAAAAAGTGAACGCGTATTAAAAAAATAGTATTTATCTTGACAAGATAATAGGGGTATTTATGAATATCGACGTATGGACTATAACCGATTACCCAAGGTAGTCTATAAAAAACCAATATTCATGAAAATTAAAATTATACTAGTACTCCTACTTTTAAATGCTTCAAGCATTTTTGCACAAGAAAATTTATTTGAAAACTTAAATGGTGATTTTGAGCTAGGAAACGTCAATTTTTGGCGCTTTGTAGAAGTGGGTACAGACCCTACATTAAGTACAGCAACGGTAAGCTCCGATGCTTATGAAGGGAATTGGGCAGCTGAATTTACTTGGGCAGTAGCTCCTCAAATAGCAGATTTAGTTTTTGATTTAAGCCCAAGCATACTCCCTAATACACAATACACGTACAAGGTAGCTGCAAAATCTACAACAGGTCCTTGTAGACTTAGAATACATGCAACTTTTTACGATGCAAACAATAATATTTTAGCTGATGTTGCCGATTTTACTTGGGTGCTTACAGATACCTACGCAGAACACACCTATGTACTACCCGTATCACCCGCCAACTCCAGCTGGATAAATATTGGGTTTCGAGTATTTGATGAGAATGGGTCTCGATGGCCTGCAGAAGACATGACCACCTTAATAGATGCGGTACAACTAATAGGTCCCTCTACCGATTTATCGCCTACAGTCATGACAACAACGCTTCCCACAGAAGATGTAGTCATTGCCAGTATCGATGTTACAGAGGCACCTTACAATGCAAAAAATGATGGTTCTGAAGATGCTACTGACGCCTTTCAAGCTGCTTTAGATCGTGCTGCCGCAGCAAGTGGAGCTGTGGTTTTTGTACCGGCTGGAACCTATCGTTTTGATGGAAACTTAGTCATTCCTCAAACCGTGACTTTACGTGGTGAATGGGAAAACCCAGAAAATGGAAATGGGGTCAACGGAACTATTTTAATGCCCTATGCAAACAAAGGCAATGAAGAAGGAGATCCGTTTATTATTGTAAATATCGGATCTGGAA
>Ga0206125_10004785_pt1 | contig 11780 bp, 12 predicted proteins | sample Helgoland_Spring_4_FD_148598 | JGI IMG/M metagenome (GOLD analysis project Ga0206125, IMG submission 148598) | Pelagic subsurface seawater microbial communities from Kabeltonne, Helgoland, North Sea - Helgoland_Spring_Bloom_20160331_1 | ecosystem: Environmental > Aquatic > Marine > Epipelagic ...
TCATGGATCGCACCGATGCCCCTGGTCTGCCGCAAAGAATTGAACTAAGCCCCCAAATCAACGGAAATCTTCAGCAAATCGCCTTGACCTTTAACCAACTGATTAGTGATCGCCAAGATCTGCATGAACTGGGTGACAGATCTGACTTTAAAGCTGCTGATAGCCCCACCCCGCAAACCTCCGAAGCTTATTTTGATCCGGTCACAAACCTCCCCTCCCGACAATTGTTAATGGAGCAGATGGCACTTGTCATGAACATTGCCGCCAGGGAGCGCCGCCATGTAGGACTCGTGCTGCTAGAAATAGGCAATCTCGGGGAGATTCTAAAAACCCAGGGTCGAGAAACCAGTGACCATGTGCTGCGCGAAATAACTTCGCGCATTTTAAAATCAGTGCGCAAATCCGACATCATCAGTCGCGGTTACGATGCGCGGGGGCCTGGGTTATTTGACGCCGATCAGTTCTGCGTGGTCCTTCATGGCATTAATGGCACCCAAGCTGCTCTTTCCGCGGCACAGCGACTATTAGACCTACTTCGAGACCCCGTTAATGAAACGCACATGCTTCAAGTGGTGGCGGGTGCTGCCGTGGCACCCCTGCACAGTGAAACACCTGAAGGTCTCGTTAAAGCCGCCAAAAACGCTCTTGTACAGGCACGGAATTCGAAGGAAACCAATGCCATGCGGTTTTTTCGAGAGGGGCATACCTAGGGGGCAAGGTGTTGCAACTTTGCGACTGGCTTCGGCCATAAATTTTTTATGGATAGCTCATGATGAACTACCCTCTCTAGGCCACTACTTCTAATGGCAACGGCTTAAACCGCCGTGGCGCCTCGCGCCCTTTTTCTCGCCGAATTGGATGAAACTGAAGTTCGTTAGCCGCCGCGCTTACCCCTGACACAAGCGGGTGCGCGGTACTATGTGTACAGCCGCCCTTTATTTCATCGCGCATTCAGGAAAACTCAGACTGCTGAACTAGGATTGCTCGTTTTCTAATTCCGCGCCCGCTTCGCTTAATTCTGCCTTGCGCGCATCTTGTACCTGATTCATGCAGTCACGAAAGCTGTCGACAACCTTATCAACACCCGAAGGATTGAGCCCCCCGGTATTGCCCGCCACAGAAAATGTAGAGTAGACAGCGCCGGCCGTTAGCATGGACCAAGAAATGACGTGTATGGGAACACCACTGTCTTTCATTTCATTGGCCAGAGTAATAAACCGGTTCGTGGCTTCCATTTGCTGGTCTTGATCGGACATTGCGCTATAGCTCCTTTAATTTGAGTGGCGATTATACCAGAGCCAGACTACCGCCTCATCTAATGTACCAGTTTGTTGTGGTGACTTAGGGCATGCTGTAGCCTCTGCGACGTCACCCTTCCAATCAAAATATATGCACCGAAGCAACTCTACAATGCTGGCACAAACCCCAACCGCGCTTCTTAAGGTCGGGCTGACGCTTGGGTCTGTGATGCTTGCCAGTGTAAGCACTTACGCAGAAACGTTGGTGTCTGGAGAACTCAGTTTAGGCTACGAATACGATAGTAATGTAAGCGTCGATGAATTGGACAGAAGCACTAGCGTGGGTGATGGTGGTGTTCTTTTCGCGGCAGACATTTCTGTAGATCACGATTTTACCGATAAAACATCGGCATCGGCCTCTTACGGTTACTCCCGTATCGACTACCAAGATTTCGAATTTCTAAATCGAGAGACCCATATGCTGGGCGGCAATATAAGCTCAAAGTGGGACAGTTTCACCGCAGGCATGAACTACTTTTATATCAATGCACGGCTAGACGGCAATGACTTCTTAACCTATCACCGAGTATCGCCATCCTTATCAGGTTTCGTCAGTAAACGGTGGTTCTTGCGCGGCGCTTATGTTTTTGGTGATAAGACAATCGCTAATAGGCCCGGTCGTGATGCCCAAAATCACGGCACTGAGCTCGATGCCTACTATTTTTGGCGAGGGCTGCGTCGCTATATCAACTTAGGTTATGTCTACCGACAGGAAGACAGTCAGGCGGCGCGATTCAAGTATAAGGCTCACCAAGTCAAACTTAGAGTGGTGCAGCGATTTGAAGTTTTTTCAAAACTATCAACGCTGGAGCTTGGGTTACGCTATGAAGATAGAAATTATGACGAAGCGACACCCAGTATTGGAGAAAGGCGTCGTGACGAAAGGTTAAGAACGACTATTGAATTCGATATTCCCCTCACGGATCGCATCAACTGGAGGGTTTATGGCGGTTATAGTGATTACCTGTCAAACCTTCCCTCGGCTGATTATGACCAGTCTATCGTCGGCACTGCTGTAGAACTTACCTTCTAAGCCCTCATAGCGTTAGCAAACCATAGCCGTAAATATCGTCACGGCCAGGCGGGCCTATATCAGTTGCCGCGGCGTACAGTCGGGCAATTACGTCGCTATCAGGCTCTTGATGTTTCATGAGCGCAGCAGCGGTGACGGCAAAAGGAACCGCGAAGGAGGTGCCCGATGAGGAGGCATATCCGCCCCCTGCTACGGCGTGCCTCAAATTAACACCTGGCGCAGCCAAGTCTAGATAATCTCCCCGATTGGCCAATCTAAAAGCGCGACCGCGTTGATCTACAGCAGTTACCGCAACCACACTGGTGTAAGCCGCTGGGTACTGCGGTCTAGCCATTGGACCGCCATTACCTGCCGCTGCCAAAACCATAACACCTTGCTCTGAAATACGTGTGAGAGCCACTTCCAAAAGACGGTTTGGAGGGCCTGCCAAGCTCAAATTAATGGCATCAACCTCTGAAGAAAGTAACCAGTCGAGCGCTCGTACCAGGCTTACAGTACTGGCGATTTCTCCACGGTCATCATCCTGCTCAAATACAGCGGCGGCAAACAGCTCTGCCTCCGGCGCCAAACCTCTGAAGGGCACGGCATTCGCCGCGATAATCGATGCGATTGCAGTACCATGATAATTGGGTAAATTGGCGGCAGCCGCAAAGGGGCGCGACGAAATTTTCGCCGATGCAAAGGCTGGGTGATCGGTATCGACAGCGCTGTCTACAATACCAATACGAAGGTTCATAGTCGCCAAAGCCTCTGGAAAGGCCATGGCATCTAGGGGCAAAATACCGGCTTCATCGGTTTGTAGTTCGGGCGTTCCGGCGGTGTAAATATGATTTAAATCGACTTCAGCCCGGTCTGATCCCACAACATCCATAATACCATCGCGCGTTGTTGAGATATCGAAGCTTGCAGGAGCAGCGACCTCCGCTAGTCGAAGACCCAAACCTGGAAGCTCAGTAAATTCGTCAAAAATATAGCCCTCGTCAGCCAGCTCATCGAAAACCTTAGGTTCTGCCATGACCAGCCACTGATCTTGGTGGATTCTCCTCGCATCGATGTCAATTTCGGCTTCAATGGCGTCAAGCACTTCATCGACTTCAGCTGAGAGGCGACCCTCGGCCCTCTCCATAGCAAGCGCCTCGGCAGCCACTACCGCGTTGGCCTCGAGCTGCTGAGCAATAAGCTCCTCTAGGTTACCTTCAGATGTATCAGACACATTAGCTTCCACAGCCGATGCTGTGGCATCTGCAATCTCTTCTTCTACAGCCTCTGCGGTGGATTGCTCTACAACTTCGGCGACCTGCTCTTCCGCCGTTTCTTCTACCACCTGGTCAACGGCCTCAGCCACCTGCTCTTCCGCCGTTTCTTCTACTACCTGATCGACAGCCTCAGCCACCTGTTCTTCCGCCGTTTCCTCTACCACCTGGTCAACGGCCTCAGCCACCTGCTCTTCCGCCGTTTCTTCTACGACCTGGTCAACTGATTCAACCACTTGTTGTTCGGCAGAATCCTCAGCAGACTGTTCGACTGAGTCCGCAATTTGCTCCTCAACTTCTGCCGCTGTTGTATCAGAGACTGCTTCCTCTACAACATCCTCAACAACGGTACCCACCTCGTCTTCTACGCTTTCCGCAACAGAATCCTCAGCCGCTGCGACCACTGACTCTTCAATTTCAGCTTCAACCTCATCCTCAACCGTTTCTTCTGTAATATCGACAACTTGCTGCTCGGTGGCTGCCTCAACCTCATCTTCCACTGACGCTTCAGATTGTTCAGCAACTTGATCCTCGATGACTTCCTCGGTCTGCTCGGCCACCTCTTCCTCAACAGCACCCTCGGTCTGCTCAGCAACCTCTTCCTCAACAGATTCCTCGGCCTCCTCAGCGAGCTCTTCCTCAAGCTGCTCCTCCAATTGCTCCTCGACCTGCTCTTCCACCTCGTCTTCCGCTGGATTATTAACACCCCCAAACGTCAGCTCATCTTCAACGGCTTCCTCTGCATCGTCGATGACCTGCTCCTCCACAGAATCGGCAACCTCGTCTTCTGTGACCTCAGTGGTTTCCTCAGTTACAGCCTCCTCGATTTGCTCTTCAACTTGCTCCTCGACCTCTTCCTCTGCCGCCTCCTCTGCGCCTTCACCGCCACCAAAAGTGAAGTCGGCATACACCGAGGTTGCTGAGAATGAAATTGACAGTAGAAGTAATAGCAGCAAAGCAGCGCTTAAGCCGGCACTATTACGTTGCGTCCCTTCTAACAATATGGGCATGATTGGAGTCCTTGGCCTTAAAGAAGGCCTTCAATACAGTAGTGACGTTTCAGGATTACGCTACATTCCCTGCGAGCTTGGGAATAAAAACGGCTCCTGACACGTCTTTAGTGTAACAGGCACTTTATGAGTCAGCTTACCGCAAATCAAAAAGCTGTATTAATGAGCGAACTCACCGGTTTGAAGCGGTTCAGTTCGTCCCTTACGGGGGACGTACATGATGCTGATGATCTGGTGCAATTAACGGTAGAGCGGGTGCTGGAGCGCGGCATGCCAGAAGATGCCCACGCCGGAAAATGGGCTTATAGGGTTTGTCGTAACTTGTGGTTAGACGAGCTTAGATCGCGTGAAGTCAGGAGCCGCTTCGCCAAAGCAGAAGTGGCAAGTAATAGTGATTTGGGTGTTAGTGACGCTGGAGGGCTGGAGCGACTAGAGTTTGAACGGGTTGATCAGGCGATCAATACTCTGCCTGAAGAGCAGAAAACCGTACTCTTGTTGGTCGCAGTAGAAGGCAGGTCTTACGCGGAAGTCGCAGAACTACTGGACATTCCCATTGGCACTGTAATGAGCCGAGTGGCTCGGGCGCGACGAAGCCTTGCCGACAAAATAGCATGAGTAAGCCTTACGGCTAGACGAAGGTGACGCCAAGATTCGATAACCGGGCAGGTGGCGTGACAGTTAAGGAGATATCAAGTGGCGGACATTCATACGCTGGACATTGCAGGGCAACGTGACGACGAACTTCTCAGTCGACTCATCGATGGTGAATGCTCCGCTGATGAACGCATCGATCTAGAAGAACGACTTGCCTCGAATGCAGAACTTCGCGCTCGGCTAGAGACTTTCAGATCTAACGATGCCTACTTTAGAAAAGTTACTGCCACGGAAGATCACTCAGTAGGTGCTCATATCAAAAATCGCATAGCGACCTCCCCCGTGAGGCGTGGTCGCACATATGCTCCCGCTTATAAATTTGCGGTGGCGGCGAGCTTAGTGCTCGCAACGGCCGCCGTAATGGTGAACAACCTCTGGAATACACCGCTCTCGAATACGCCGCAGATTGATTCGACGCTAGCACAGGCCCTGGACACAGTGCCCTCTAGCGCAGAGGGATGGAATATTATTGACGACGAACGGGCAGTACGAGTGGTGCTCACGTTTCCTGCAGCAGACGGGCAGTGGTGTCGTGAGTTTATGCTGGCATCCGATGCCAGTCACTGGCGAGGTGTCGCTTGTAAAGGGGCAGAGAGCTGGGTAACCCAGGTCATTGGCAGAGAAGTTTTCTTGGAGCAACAAGGCGGCTATCGAACTGCCAGTGCTGCAGTCAGCCACCCCATTGAGCAGTTTATTGATCAAACTGCAACAGATATTGCCTTGTCGGGTGACGAAGAGGCCGCTTTGATTGCTCGTGACTGGTCTTCAAACCCGGGGCTCTAGACCAAGACCCAAAGGCAAACACCGATAGCTCCGCAAGGTCAGCCACATCTTGCCTATAACTAAATCTGGGCCTGAGCTTTCTTCTCAATATTGGACCACCGGTTATTCGCGGCAAAATAAATAGCGTATGTTCGCGAGTTCAAATTCGTCGAACCGTTGCGGGTCAAAGATTCAAAAACCTGCAAGTTTCTTTAAAAAAATCGCGCCCTCACCCTGTGAAATCATCCCGCTTCATCAGATCAAGTCCTAATGGCGCGATCACTCGCTCAAGCATCAAGCTTCCTTCTAGAGTGCTCCATCAAAGCCCACAACACATTACTCGAGCTCACCTGACCGACTAATTTCCCCTGGTGGGTCACAGCATTGCGGCGCTGCTTAGAATCGATCATTCGCTGCGCAACCTCTACAATCGTCTCATCGGGACTACAGGCATGAATCTCCTCCGTCATCGCCTGCTCAACCTGAATGTTTTCAGGGCTTCCATCGTTGTAAATAGCGTTGAGAACAGCCCGAATACAATCCAGCTCTGTAATCTTACCGCAGGGAATCGAGGCCTCATCGATGACCGTGAGCCCCGTCAGCTTGAACTCCACCAGCAACTCTATGGCCTTGACCAGAGGAGCCGATCGGTTAATCGTGAGGGGATTGCGATGCATACAATCCCGAATACTGGTTGGGCTGCTCATGGATCATTCCTCCTAAACAGGATGACAAAACTCACATTAAATATCTCAATAACTCAACGCACACCGGTAGCGTTTAGGCCGACGAACACGGCAAGCCAGTAAACCGCTCCCCTCCTCTGATAGCAATAAATAGTGCTAAGAATTGTCCACGGCATATTTCTTCAGCGTCTCCAGTGCGACAATTTGCAAAGTTTTCATATTGGTACTTCGCAACAAAATGTTCGGGGCACACCCCGCCATTTCCGCTTCGACCCAACGGCGAGCGCAAAGACACCAGCGATCGCCCGGTTGCAGCCCGGGAAAATCATACTCTGGACGTGGGGTGCTCAAATCGTTTCCCGCCCGCGCAGAGAAGGTCAGAAATGCCTCTGTCATATGGGCGCAAACGGTATGCGTACCCGTATCCATGGGTCCCGTATTACAGTACCCATCTCGATAAAAACCTGTCATAGGTTTTTTACAGCAGACCCCGAGTGGGGCGCCTAAAACATTAAGCTGCCGATCTCCGCCACCATCACCCATCGCTCAAATCCTGTCCGTGTTTAACTGTATTGTAGGGCTCACCAAAGATACCTATCACCTTTTGACCCTTATTATTAATACTGGCTCGGTACATACCTTCGGTGTTGAAAACCAAAGCTACGTTACCCTGAGGGTCAATGGCGATAACACCGCCGTCGCCACCCGCCTCTGTAAGCTCTCCATGTATGACTTGATTCGCTGCCGCCATTAACCCCAGGCTCTGGTAGTTAACCCGCGCGCAAATATCGCTCGCCACCTGCCACCGGATAAAAAACTCGCCATGCCCTGTGGCAGATACCGCACAGCTACGATTATTAGCATAAGTGCCTGAGCCGATCAGCGGTGAATCACCTATTCGCCCCCAGCGCTTGCCAGTCATTCCTCCGGTAGAGGTTCCTGCCGCCAAATTCCCTACCGCATCTAAGACCACAACACCGACGGTGCCAAATTTTTCATCACCTTCATAAGCAATTTTAGCGTGCTGTTTTGCCCGAAATAATTTGAGCGCTTCGATGCGCCGAGGCGTTGAAAAATAGGTGTTGCCCACCATGGTAAGCCCCTGCTCCTCAGCGAATTCGTCGGCACCCGCTCCCGACAACAGTACATGAGGCGAGTGTTTCAGCACGGCAAAAGCGGCCTCAATGGGGTTTTTTACACGGGTCACGCTGGCAACAGCCCCCGCCGCCAGGTTTTGCCCCAACATAATAGAGGCATCGAGTTCGTGTGTGCCCTCCCATGTAAGAACCGCTCCGTGTCCTGCATTAAAAAGCGGCGAATTCTCCATAAGTTGGATAACTTCACGAACCACATCTGAACCTGCAGCACCGCTTTGCAGTCGCTCATAGCCCTGCTCTACAGCTTCATTTAGAATTTCAAGGTAAGCACGCTCCTGCTCAATGGTTATAGCACTCCGAGTTAGCGTACCCGCCCCACCATGCAGGGCAATTGCCACCGGATTAGCAGTCGCCCAAGGTACATAGCTCAGTACAAAGACAAGCAATAGCTTTGGCAGGTCGGTCATCGCACTTATCTCCAGAACACAGCACCGGCAGAGCATGGCACGATCGAGCTGTGATGCATAATGTTAACGAGACAATTGGGAAGCTCCACGATAACCTATATTCCAAATTCAGAGAGAGCATCTCCGGTGATCGCAAGAACTACGCTAGACCGCAGCGCAGCTATATTACTGCAACCGCATTTTTACTTTACTTGTGACGATGACTTTATGGACTTTGGCGACGGCAGTATTTACGTCGCTATGATGGCCGTGCTCGGCGCGTTACTCGCTGGCATTATGGGCAATACAAGCGGCCTAAGCGCCTCTTTGGGTTTAGTGCCCACACTCATTATCAGTCCGGTGATTGCCGTCGTAGCCGCTTTTATTATGGCGGGAATTATCCAAGTTTTGTGTCGCAGCTTAGGCAGTACCCGTCACTTCGGGGACAGCTTTCATATTTCGGCATCCGCAGCCGTTTTCATTCCCATCAGCCAATTACTGAGCGCTTTACCACTGTTGATACTGAGCATGGGCTGGACTTGGTGGGTTGTCTCTAGGGGTGTCATTTACCTACACCATGTTGAACCCAGAAAAGCAGAGATCGCTTTTGCATTGCTGTACGCAGGTCTATTTATTCTGGCGGCGGCCAATCACTAAACAACTTTCACCACCAACCCGCTTCTATATTGACTGGCCCGTCGGAGGATGAACGCCAATAACTCGTCAATTCATCGGCGAAAAAATAGGGGCCCGCCAATAAGCTAGAAATCAGTAACGTTTTAATCAACCAATCGCGCCAATGCTCCGTCTCTTCTTGGCGCCACAGAATCCAAGCAATCACGATTATTGCCCCGACCACCATTAAATCTGCGCCAGTCATCGTTGGCTCCTGCAAAAAATATTTGTGTCACTCATAAGTCGCATCAGTATCAGCACACAATAAAAAAACAGGCTTTCAGGAGTGTCACTCGAGGTTAGCCTTTGATGTGTTGGCCGCAGAACCAAAAATTCCTTTTGCCATTAGGGAGGTCTCCCCCTCCCTACGCTTTTGATAAATTTCTGCTCTAATGGCATGAACGCCGACATTCTCGACATCGGCCAGGGCCGCCATTTCAACCAAATGACATGCTAACCGAATGTCGGTATCGATATGTTCCAGCGCTCTTTGAGCCAGAGTTAGCGCACCCCCTGCAAGGTGAGCAACTTCAGCCGCCAAATGCGCGTCTTGCGCAGGCTTTAAGTGGGCAGGATTACCGTCGTACCAGCCACCGTATAGCCGCCATATGTTCTGCACAACGAACTCCGGCTCATCATAAACCGGGGCCATCCAAGGTAAATCCAAGGAGGCCTGAGGGATTTTTACCGCATGAATAATATCGTTCAACCGAGCCCCTTCATTCATCATTTGAAGCGTCTGTTTCACCAATGACTCCAGTGCCTCGGCAACGCTGGTGAGCACATAATGAATACGTTTTTCTCCCGCTATTGGCAAGCCATGAGCGGGCAAAAACAGTTCTGGCCTCATGGCTGCCATATCGCGCAGTGCTTGCGCCCATTCTCGGGGATATCGCTGAGCTTTTTGCGGATTACCCGCATTGGGAAACGCCCAAATAAAAAAATCCCCGGCACAAATCGCTTTGTGTGAGGGCACCCAAGTCCAGGTATGGTCATCGGTTTCACCCCGAGCATGGTTAAGCTGAAACAGTGTTCCGCCTACCTCTAAGTCGAGGGTCGATTGATAGGTTTGATGGGGGTTGGGCGTGCCGCTGGGGAGAAAGTGACGGGCGCCTGCCAAGTCGTAGCCCCTACGCTTGAACTGGCCAAATTGGCGCTCATTGATGACGTGGTTATAACCATTGGTCAACCGGTAACGCTCAAAACGCAGGGCGACATTTTCATGGGCGACAACTGTCGCCGACGCCGAGTCTGCCATGAAGGCGCCAGCGCCTCCCACGTGATCAATATGGCCGTGGGTGAAAACCAGTGAATTAAATCGCGAGTCGCTCCAACCCCGGATTGCCTCAACACAGCGCTGCCCACCGTGTTCATTGGAGGTATCAAAAGTCACGAGGCCGTCATCGGTTTGGAACGCAATGCAATGAGAGAAGGCTTCAACCACCGCCAAACCGTCATTGATCTCAGATAATGTGTGATTAATTCGGTTTAATGGGCCCGCGCGATCAAGCTCAAGCCTGCCATCAATAACGTCAGCAGAGAGTGTTAGAAGATCAGCCATAAAGCCTCCGTTGTGCAATTAATGTCAGTTGCGCGGTTGCGTTTAACAGCCATTCCCTAATGAGCGCTTTTATCAAACTGCAGTAACCTTGGCATACCTTAGGGCTCCTGACGAATTAAATAGACTTATGACCCAACCCGAACTTTGCGGTAACGTATTGGCTGGCATCGAATGGCAAATAACTCATGTTTAGATGGCAAACGGTTGGGTTGGCGATTGTGTTCCTGTGGTTCATGGTTGGTGGGGTCACTCATTTCACCTCCCCTGAATTTTTCGTCAATATCATGCCCCCCTATGTCGGGTGGCATCTTGAAATTGTCTATATCAGCGGTATTTTGGAAATACTGGGCGCTCTAGGCATTTTGGTGCCAAAAACTCGCCAATGGGCGGGCAACTGTCTAATTCTTCTTACATTGGCAGTCACCCCAGCCAATATCCATATGTGGATGCATCCCGAGCTGTTTCCCGACGTCTCGGAAACGGCGCTCAGCGTAAGGTTGTTTGTTCAGGTGTTATTGCTGATCTGTATTGGGTGGTCTACCAGACCGTCCATTGATCAGGGCAAGACGGTGGGGGCCAACTGATATGGCTATATCAATAGAAACCAACATATCAAGTCCATTCGCGCCTCGGGTCATTCCCCAACCAATAACGCCTCAAGAATCATGATCGCAATAAAGAAGAACACGGTTTTAATGATTCCACTTGCGGGGTTTGCGGCACGCCCATGAACATCTCTGCAGACCAACCAGTGGGGCCTACTACCGAACTCGTCGCCCAGCTCTGGCAAGTAATTTCGGCAAACCTACCCAGAGATCTGACGTGGCCTGTCTTACTGATGACAACCCTGCTGGCCACAGGAATATGGCTTGCTCGAAGGGGTCACGGTGCTAAAAATGCCCATGGGTGCGAACAAAAATCCACGCTATGGCAATTCTTGCTACCTAAAGATATTTACACTCACGTATCTGCCCGGGTCGATATTGCCCTTTATGTATTTGAACGAATACTCAGGCCCCTCTGGGTGGCACCCGTGTTAATAGTGCTAGCCCCTGCAATCGAACAGTCCGTCATCGCCACAATGAATAACCTACTGGGACCTAGCCCCAGATTAGCCTCCACCCCCAGTTGGATGCTGCTGTACAGCTTGATCACCCTGCTCCTTTACGACGCCATTTTCTATCTCATTCATTATTGTGAGCATAAGATTCCAGCCCTGTGGGCCATTCACAAAATTCACCATAGCGCCGAGGTACTTACGCCTCTGACCCGTTATCGCGAACACGTTATTGAGGGGCCTATTTA
>Ga0206125_10004787_pt1 | contig 11772 bp, 6 predicted proteins | sample Helgoland_Spring_4_FD_148598 | JGI IMG/M metagenome (GOLD analysis project Ga0206125, IMG submission 148598) | Pelagic subsurface seawater microbial communities from Kabeltonne, Helgoland, North Sea - Helgoland_Spring_Bloom_20160331_1 | ecosystem: Environmental > Aquatic > Marine > Epipelagic ...
TCCTGTTGGTTTAGAAAGAATTACAACGGGCGCATATAGTAGTAATTACTTCTTCGAGATAGAGTTTGTTGATAATAGCTTCTTACGCATAAAGCATAATGATGGTACATATAACTATGTATTAAGGTGGGATGATATTAACAATGTTTTAGGGTTTTCGAGAATAGGTTCGACTAATCTCGCAACCGGTCGGGTATCTGCAGAAACTTCTGACTTATTCAGATATAACTATACAGTGGATGGAGGTAGATTATACTTATTTAAGCGTAATCCTGCTGATGGTGTAATATATATGCTTACTGGTGAAGGTGATGATATTACCATGAAGGCTATTGTCGGTAGGTCGCTTGATACTAATATACTAAATTCTATTTTTATTGAAGATACTTTTGAAGACTTAATTCAGGTACAAAATAATAACTTTATATCTTATAAGACCGGGTTTACAAATAATTTAACTATAGATCCCGTTAATAGTATATTTGATCAAGACGGTCAGTATATATTCCATATTGAGTATAACGATCAGCACTTACAAAGTGGTCAGGTAAAGTTTAATTTCTTTACCCTTGATACTAGTAGATCAGAGTATGGTTATATTAAAAGAGGTACTAGTATGACTGAAGCTCTAAACACCATACCTACTTTTAAGCAAAGAAACTATACAACCTTAGATACTGGTAATAGCGAAGAAGGTGGGCATGATAAAATGTCTTTAGTGTACAATTTTTACGATAAGGATATCTACATTCCTAACGACACAACAACAGCGTTTAATGCTGGGCCGTCACTTTATCCCTTTGAAAAGCTTAATATTAATGATACTTCGTTTGTTAAAAACGGTGCGTTTAGTGGACCCGGACCTGATATTGCAGATAAAATCTTTATTAAGCAGGACCAGCCTGAGCAATACAAAAACGGTAGATATTTATGCACGTGGCTTTCTGCCGGTGATGCTAATACTACTGGAGTCTGGGTTGATAGATACTATTACCCAGACGTGTTAGATAAGTATGAGTCTCTTGAGTTTAATGAAAAATACAGTAGCTCTTTTAATAATAATGTAGATTCTGATGTAACTGATTCCGATGCAGTACGTATAAAAATAGACGGATTTAAGTACTTTGACAAGAGAAGTGATGCAGTAATTACACCTAATTGTTTGGTTAGATATGAACGTATAGGTGCTAATAAAATAAGATCCGTGGTTAATTCATCTTCCCCGATACTATCAAGTTTTGATAGCTGCATAACCTCCAAATCGCTGAGAAATATAGATAAATCCGGTGAACCATATCTAGGTGGGATAACAGAAAACTTTTGTAAAGATATAAATAGCAGCTCTTTGTCGTTTGACGGGACATTTTACAGTAAGTTAAATGTTTATGAACAAATTAATGATGAGAAAGAGTTTACTATCTCTTTTGATGCATATATCGACCCTAAAGTAAGCTACGGTTTCGAGTTACTCGGTAATAATACAAACACTGGTTTTGGATTGTTTCAGGATATGACAGTAACACCGTTTCTACATGTAGCAGGAGGCTCGACGCTACAGATATATAATACAGATAGTGTACTTTTAAATCTTGTTAAGTTTGACGATCAGATTAAGGATGTATTTAAACGGTCCGCTTTGCAGGATTTTATAGTTACATGTACAAACAACAGAATTTATAGAGTTGACCTTAAGGGTAATAAGATTAAGTTAGAAATTGATAGTGGTATATTTAATTATATTAATCACTTTATGACGGAGACTGATATATATTTCTTACTAAAGGGTAATGTCGTAAAGAAATTAAATTTAAACACTCTTGAAATAACAGATGAAGTGTATCAGGAGTTTGAAGAGTATTCACAAGTATTTGGACCGGGTGAGTGGTATGAGAATCTTTTAGTATACAATAATATTGTATATCTACTTCCTGGTAATGATGATAGTCTAGTTTGGGAAGACGAGGACACAGTCTTTTACACAATTAAAGCTGGTGGAGCTGAACCTGGTTGGTATGTTATTAAACATAACTTAAAAACGTATCCGGAGAAGTTTATTAGATCAGATGCACCTATAACAGACAAGACTATAACCTTTAGTGATGATGTTAATAGTCTAGTATTAGCAATAGGTAATAAGCTATACCAATACAATACAGCAGGCTTACTAATCGATACAATCGACTACGATACACCGGGGTTATGGGAGGTTAACCTTGATGCTGATGATCAAGAGGAGGATTCATTAGTAGGTGGTAAGATACTAGCAGTAGATAACGTAAATGAGTATGTAACTGGTGGTGTAAACTCTAAGTCAATTACTATATTGTTTGCGGATAAAAATGGTATTTTATCTTTTAACGAACCTAAAGAGTTGGTAACGCAAATAAGTGATATAACAGAAGACAGTTTTATTAAAACACCAATAACAAATCATAACGTTATTAATCGCATATACGACAGCAAAACATTAGACTTTAGACTTACACTTAAAAATGAATATAATTCAGAGGATATTAGATCAGAGAGTATAGGCTACGATCTTAATAGAATAGATGTTGGTGTGCATACATTTACATTTTCGTTTAACAGTCTTAAGGGTAGAGCTACTTTGTTTGTTGACGGTTTGTTATATGAAGATAGAGTCTTTGATCCAGGTAAGTACAACTTGCATAATATATTTAGTGATGAGCTGTATGTTGGCTCTGCTGGATTCGTAAACGGTATAGATCTTTCAACTTACCTTAAACAACCAGGTTATTATTATGTTAAAGACCTTACTATTAGTAATATGTTCGTGTATAATAAGTCTGCAACTAACGAGTTAATATATGCCTTAAATCTATTAGGTGGCAATGTAGATGAGTTAGTGTTATCTCTTCCTCATGGTCAAAGAAACAACAAGGCAACAATAGAAAGATTCTATAAACTGGGCAGGCATAACTCATCTAAAAAGATAGATGTAGTTGTAAATAACTTTAACATCACAGACGCGGATATACAAAACCAAATAAAGCTTAACATCCTCGAAGATGCTAGTAATATATTACCTGTAGGTGTAGAAATTAATAATATTAAATTTAAGCAATAATGGACTACAAATCATATAAAAAAATGTATACAGATGGGGATATGTTCTCTCTATCTGGAGAGGATTTCGTTGGGTATGCACAATATAAAGACGGAGTGGTTACAGATTACGACAGTGGTTCAATTTTAGATTTTAAAAATACTTACCAAACCGACCTATTTACTTCTAGATTATTTAGAGACAGAAATATAAATGATAGCGATATTACATTACCCGCTAGTTATGAGCAATGCTCTTTTGGTTTAAATGAGACCCTTGACTATGATACGTTAAAATTTAAACTCGATAATATTAGAAAGAATAACACGTACGTGTTTAGTCAGTTGTTTATAGCATCGAACAATCTACCGGTAACTGTGGACGTTAAATATGCCGCTCTAACGGCTGCATATGATACAGAATTACTAATTGCTGATAATACAGGAGGAGCGGCCTCGGTTGAAAGTAATCCGGAATTCAGAGATAGTGACTTCTTTAAGAGTATCGGTCAAATAACCGAAACAACGTCACAGGTAAACTATGAAGATCCAGAGAAGTTTGCTCTCTTTGGTATTAATAGTACAGGTATTGTAGCTCTATCTTCTGATGGTATTAATATTGACATTGCATCTGTTGACTCAACTTACGAGCAAAGCTTGGAAAATATTTTACCGCTTGGTAACTTAGGTGGTGTTGCTTCAAATAAGACACATCTATTTGTTTCCGATACTACAAACAACCTAGTATTAAAATATGATATACGTGGGTATTTAAATAATGATAGCTCACTAGCTAACAGAATGTATATTAACGATGTTTTAGGTGGTAAGGGAAGTACTGACAGACAAACTAACTTTAACGTACCTACTAAATTAGCAGCTAATGAAGACTATCTTGCTGTTTATGACAGTGGTAATAGTATTATTAAGCTATATAGTAGTAACTTAGACTTTATTAAAACACTCTCTATCTTGCAGTTAAAAAGAGGTAAGGATCAAGAACAATTCCAGACTATGGGTTTTGATCCGGATTTTAAGACTCTTTATGTGTTAACGAAGTCAAATAGTAATACTGTTGTTTTGTATAGAATCAATACAACTACAAGAGTGGTTGAAAGAGTTGAGCTTAGCGATTCTTTAAGTACTAATGAAGTTATCAAAAACATTTCATTTTCTGATTCGGATAGTAACTACTGGTTTTATAATACTAATAAAAAAATCTATAAAAAGTACAAGACTGTACCTAATAGCAAGGGTATAGGTAGTTTTGATGAGGGTGGCTTGTTTAGAATCGGAGATCCGGTGGATGAAGAGAACCGTTATAACAGAGTAGGGGTTAATTTCGATAGAGCAGGGTTTCTTTGGAATCTAGTTTTATCAGACGATGACCTACTCTTAGGTGAGGATGAAAAAGACGTATTCACTAGTTTTAATATATTAAAAGGTGCAGATGGTAACGATAGATTCAACATACTTACCTCTAAAAGATTTTACTTTTTTGATGAGCCAACTTATAAAGGATATAAAAAGGTAATTAAAAATGATAATTATGATAATTATGGCGTTAATGGATTTTCTTTGAGTCCAGAAGAATATATACAAGTGCCTGTTATTAATAACGAGATATATAAAGTTGTTTTTGACTTATTATCCTTAAAAAATAATATTGTAGGTAGGTTCGCTGGTGATTATAAGGATGATGATATTATATTAAGTGATTATGATTATGTAAGTTTAGCAGATATTAAGGAGGACATAATAGAGAACTATTTTGTACACTTTAATGAGGAAAATATAGTAGGTGCAATTAATAGAGTCATACAAAACGTATTTAAAACGCAACTAATATTGACTAACTTTATAAAGGTACAACCTAAAAATACAACCCAAACCTCGAATTTCTATATCGAGGATCCGGCTTTTAAGTTAGATCCTGAGGTTGATGGTATACTAACACTTAGTATAGAAACAGTTGGTGATATTAAAAAGTCTGGTGAGAATATAAGATATAAGGCGGTTATAACTAACATAGGTATAACTGATGTTAATAGTGTTTCTTTCGTGGAGGATTTACTGGGCGGTGTAATCGTTACGTATGATCCCTTAAATATATATGACGCAAGTCAGAGTGTTACTCTACAACCAAATCAAGTAGCTGTTGTAGAGTATGAATACACAGTATCTACAGTTGACGCAGATAATGGATATGTTATTAATTACGGTACAGTTATTGCTGAAGATAGGGAGGACGTTACGACTGAGCTCATATCACCGGTCCTTATTACTAATGATACCATACCTTCCTTAACTGTTCAGTTGGATGTAACATCTACAGGTCCTTATTATAAAGGTAGTATAATTGATTATAAATCTATAATACGAAACAACGGTAGTGTACCTGTAAGCAATATCCTGCTTGTACCTAACCCAACGGCGTCCGCAACAGGCGCGCCACAAGATCTGTATACAACCGGTATATCTCTCGAATCCGGTGAAGCAGTTAGTACTACCTTTAGCTTTACTACTGAAAGTAGTAATGATGTAGATATGGTTTGTAATGTTACAGCAGGTGGTGGTGTAAGTGTTAGTTCTAGAACTGTTAATACTGCTGTTGTAGGTATTGACGACGGCGTAGATGTGGCGTTTATTGTAGATTACACCAACAGTATGGGTAGTCATATGAACAATATCAAGACGGCGCTGACTGATGCTGATAGTCACATTGATGGTTGGGTTAGTGCTGGTAATCAATACGACCTTGCACTTCTAACATCAGATCACGGTAATACGTCCAATCCCTTCCTTAACGCTAATGAGCAACAGTACTCAAACTCTTATTTTTCTCTAGGTGAGTATCAGTCTCTTTCTGGTACACAGAAAATAATAGAAGATTCTGGATACGATACTGGTAGTACAAATGAGCTTGGTAATATAACTATCGATCATAATGTATATTATTATCACACTTGCTGGAAGCCGTTTCAGCAACCAGGTATAGACTTTACAACAGCGGTAAATAAGCTAGGCACCAATAACCAAGTACCGGTTGGAGTTTATGGCTACGTTAATTACACTCCTAAGCCTAATGTATCAAACCCTATCTATACTCCAAAGACTTTTGCTGTAACCAGTGATACTGACCTATGGACCGCGTGGCCGACATTAACTCCATCATCTATTTACACACAACCACCTACACAACAAGAAAGAAAGCTATTAAGCCCATGGACACATGGTATTGATAAAATTGTCGAGCGGGTATTGGAGGATGAATTTGCGGGGTACTATGAAGATGAAAGAGTTAAGGTAGTTGTGATATTTACAGATGCATTTAACTCTGTTATAGGTAATAACCCGCAAGAAGATGTTGGTTTTAATACTGATTATGTCTTACCTATATTTAAAAACTTTAATTTACCGAAGATATCAAAAATTAAATCTCTGGCTATAGAACAAAAGGTTAAGATCGTTGTCATTGGACCAGGTGTAGATATATCACTAACTGATATCGTTGAAAGTGGTACTAATGTTATTATTAATGGCGTTGATTATACAAACTATTATCCATGGAGAGATTTAGCGTCTAGTACTGGTGGTACTACAAGAAGCATAATATCTTCTGATTCTCTTAAAAACGCTTTAGAAGAGATTTTTGCCATAACTTAAACTGCGATTGTTTTAGATTTTTAATTAAATATATAAAAGGATGGATGTTTTTAACCTAAAAGAGCTTAATTTCTCTATAATAAACCCGAGTGATAAAAATGACTCGAAGGATGATGTCTCACCATTTTCCTTTTTAGACTTTATTAAGTACCTGCAGACGGATTATGAACCGTCAAAATATAGTATATTTTATTCTAATTATTTGAAGCGGTGGTATGCATTAAAGGATAACAATATATCAAAACAACAAGAAGATTATAATGAATTTTATAAGCAGTTTATTCAAGAGATAATTATAAACTTTACAACTGAGACAGAAAAGCGCTTTTTGTCAAAAATAGATTATGACAACCCTGTTGATCTTGATATTATTATCCCCTTTTATGCGAATAAGCTAACTGAGGTTGCAACCTTTTATAAGAATAAACGTGAAGAGGGTAAGTACGTTATAGATCGTAATAAGATTAAAGGTAGCGTTGTAGGTATCGAAAGAGCCATATTTGATAATATATACAACTATGTTACTAATTCGCAAGATGCACTACTTACCGTTGGTAGTAGTCTTTCTAGTATTGTACAAGACTTTAATATTAATATTGGTGAATATGTAGATATTTACGGTGATTATTTTGACCTGTCAAGACCGGCATTCAACGAATCTAACACACGAGAGGATTTATATGATAATAATTTGCAAGAAGTAGATGCAGACTATTACTTCGATCCAAATGCATTAAAGGTACTTAGATCTAACTCATTTGTTAAGAGTATAGGTAATATAAAGATCAACCCACCGGCGTTTGATTCTACTGATATTAGTTCTATCTGCAACCCTGAAGACAGTATACAGGAAGAACTTAACTCTACCTATACAAAAGGAGGTCTTACATTGGCTGAGGTCTACGATCTTAAGCGTCAGCTAATTACTAAGTATGTGTCCAGTGATTTTTACTTCGTAAGTACCACTGGCGTCACTCCCACATCTGGGCTACTGTTTGAAGCAGATCAGCCTACTAATAACCTACTTAACTTACAAACAGCTGATATTGCCGCTGTTCCAAGTGACGAACATAAACTTCTACGAGACATTGGTTTGTTTTTTAAGCCTGATGATATTGGGATGTTTAAGCTTAATTCTGGTGAGAGTAGATATGAGGTTGATCTAACGAGGTTAGAAAGTGATAAGGTATATATATTTCCAGACCCTAATATATATGGTAATATTGGAACAAACGCGCAGAGCTCGTATCCGTTAGTACACTCTTTTGATTTTAAAGGTAATCTAAGAAATATTAGTAGTGGTGTTGCGGTGGGTGATCCGAAAATTACTAATAAGTCTTTAACTATTGAGCCATATTCAACTAAACAGCGTGAGATACAAGAGCTTGAAAGTCTGAATACAATTGGCTATAAGCTTAACTTTTCTGATTTATATAACCAGGGTAAAATACGTAAAATGGGATATGATAGCTTTGGTAACGAGTATGCGCTGTTTAAGCCTGCCGAGCTTGATGATCGTACTGCAGAGTCTTCAGACTTTATTAGTAATAAGTTACTCGATGGTCATACCTTTTTTGACGCTGTATTTGGTGAGGGGTATGGTTTTGACTATGATACTGTAGCGTGTGATATTGACACTAATACCTTAAGATCTGGATTTACAACATTTACTAGTCCTCCATCAGCATCAGGCTGGTCGTTTGATTACGGTCTTGAATCACCTAGTTTTTTTAACTTTCGAAAATTAGCTCCCTATGAAGAATTGTCTGGAGAAAGAGCGTGTAGTGTGGATGCATATATTCGTGACGGTGGATTATTTAGCGCTGATACTGGTGGTACTAGTATAGTAGGCTCAATTAAGGATGGTGGAGGCTTTACGCAGGGAGATGGTGTACCGTTACCAGAGCCACTTAAGCCAGGTGATATAGGTTATCCCGGTCCAGGTAATTATTATTATCAGACGTTTGTAGATTGTAAAACATATATTGATGATATACGAGATGTTTACAGTTGTGGTAAGTATAGTGATATTATCATAGCAGAAAACCAATCTAACTTCAGCAGTGACTACGAGTATTATAATATAGTAGATGAGCAAAATCGTACGATTTTAGCATTAAACGACTCTCAGCCAGAACCTAATACAAATATTGGTAGGTTGTTACAGGCCGGTACTGTTTTTGTTAAAATGCAAGGTTCGTCATTATCATACCCATTAAGTAGTGTGTTAGATAATATTATTGGTAAATATAATATTAACATACAGCAAGATGTTGTATTTAACACTAGGGACTTTGACATCATAGATGATACATTATTTTTACAGACACCTAATGGATTATTAATAGACAAAATAAAATATGGTGATGATAATACCTTTGAGAAGCCTAATACAGTAAACACGTTTTTTGCTATCAATAGTGCAGACTCCTTTAATGAAGTATCTAATAGGCTGGTAGTTGATAGTATCGAGGGTGGTAACCCAAATAGTAAAGTTTTATTTACCGTATTTAAAACTATAAAAACAGATAACGTGGAAGGTAAACTATTACCAAGAAATTACTGGTATGTTTATCCTGAAATATACTCTTACAATCAAACCACTAATAAAGCAGATAGAATTTATCCACAGACGTTCGATCAGAGCGACTTGGCTAGCTTTAGTACTAGTTATGATGATGATACCTTTAAGCCTAGAACGAACTTTTCACCGGAAAAAATTAAAACGCCTAAATTAGTATACAACAGTTTAAACAATAAACTTAAGTTAACTTATGTTATATTAGATCAAAATAATATGAGCCATATTCATGACTGCACGTTCTCATGGAGAGGTGGTATATTAGATCTAGATAACGTAATAAGATACACACCAGATAAGCTATCGTTTAGATCCACTACATTTAGTAATAGAGACGGGTATGGTAGCAATTTTGCTGATTACTATAAAAATAGTGGTGGTTATGAAATTGTTAATAATGCATTTTGGATTAAGGGAGTGCCTAGATCACAACTTAATACTTCGGTATTTGGTGATGAGGAAGTAAGTAGAGTGTTTGTTGATCAGCAGGCTCTAGAGACATATTATAAGCCAGAATATCTTTAAAATCAAATGAACGATTCTATTAACATATCACTTACCGCGCAGGAGTTTAATAAAACAATCTACCTTGATACAGTCGAGTATAAAGGAGAGTCGAGTGTATTTCTAGACCTAGTAGGTATTAATGAAGATATAGCACCTGCATTTAATATAGCTATTGATTGGGGCGATGGTTCAGACGTGGAGTATTACAACCGTGATTTGATATTCTCGTATAGGACCAGTTCTATCTTTAATGAAATAGAAATAGGTAAGGTTGGAGGATCTATACTAACACTCTATAATCATACGTATGAATCTGCCGATACACATATACTTGAATTATCTGCTCAATTACTCATAGGATATGAGGATGGTTCATATTTAAAACTAGTACAGCCACTAACCTTAATACAAGAGTCATATTACGATAATATTAAAGAATTTCAACTACTAGACTCTGTAGTTCATGATGATACTTTACGTACAGTATTAACTTTACAGAGTAAGTATAATGATCGAACTTACTTAGTATCCTTAGGATCTACTAATACTGAATCAATTCAAGAGATTATCGAAAATAGGGTATTTATAACAGAAGACTCATTCTTTGATTTTGAGTCTGAAGATAGTCAATACCTATTTACACCGGAGGAAATAGTATTTTAAAGATTACCCAATCTTACTTCACATTCGATATCATGCTTCATAGCAGGAAATCTTTCCTTAATATACTTCTCAAAAGCTAGTGGCTTAACCCATGAACCATCACTTTGTGGTATACCTGCTTCTTCAAGCTTTTCACTAACTTTGTCTATTCCCTCGAGTAAGCATGCCCAGCGTACAAACTCGTCAATTTCCATTACTTTTTTAGTTCCGTCTTTTAAGTTAAACTCGAATGTTTTCATATTATATCAATATTATATCATAGTTCCTTTTTTTCTAGCATACTACCCACTGCACTGTTAACAGGTTCAGTAAGCAAGGTTGGAGTTATACTAATATCAGACTTAAACTTACTACCACATACTTCACAATCAAATATATTGTCTATCGTCGGAAAAATTGCAGTTTCAAATTTATTTTTACCACACGGACACTCTACATCAACCATGCTCATATCTAATAATTCTTCTATTTCGCTTTGAAATGCATCACTAAGTTGTTCTTCACGTGATATTTTCCACGAAGAATATATAAAGGAAGCAACTGCTTGAGTGGCCCAGGCAAGACAAAAGGCTTCCCAAAACCCCGTCAAGTTTCTTAACCCTACTGCAATTAGGGCAGATATTAATGTAGTAATAACAAGAGACTTTAATATAATCATATACCTATTTTAGCTAGGTCATCGGGAATATCAAGCACTATTTCGCTAATAGTGTCAATTTTCTCCTTTATAACATCTATTGTGTGCTGACTAATCTCCTCGTTCTGCTGAGCGTGGTCAAGCATTTTGCGTATAGTCATTAATGATACAAAAGTGTCACCTAGGAGTCTATCAATACCTGCTAATTCATGTGGTAATTCTAAGTCAGCCTTATGACCTGCTTCGTCCTGCTTATACTTCGCAGTTTGATCTGCAAGTGTTCCCTGGTCATGCTTAATGCTTTTATCAATAAAACCTGTACTATATGGAGAATTTCCTGTATTCATACTATAAAATATTTATGCTCGGCATAAATAATATTATGACAAAGTTTGAAAATAGATTCTTTAAAATGCTCTCAGAGGCTGATGAGTTTGATGTGGACCGCGAGGCAATGGAAGCATCACTTGATGACGATACTGAGGCCAGTGACTTTGATGCACAGATACCTGATCCAGCTGAAGCAGATGATGCTGTAATGCGTGCCGCTCGAGCCACTAGTGAGGTTGCAGCACAGATGCGACAAGAGCTTGAAGGGTGGGTTAGCGAAATGGATGTATTCCTGCATAAACTCAATGGTCAAGATAATTCA
>Ga0206125_10004788_pt1 | contig 11772 bp, 8 predicted proteins | sample Helgoland_Spring_4_FD_148598 | JGI IMG/M metagenome (GOLD analysis project Ga0206125, IMG submission 148598) | Pelagic subsurface seawater microbial communities from Kabeltonne, Helgoland, North Sea - Helgoland_Spring_Bloom_20160331_1 | ecosystem: Environmental > Aquatic > Marine > Epipelagic ...
TCAAAGTGCACTACCTGGCCAAGCGCATGCACTCCCGTGTCTGTTCTTCCTGAGCCAAAAATACGCACACTTTGCTTAGCCACTTCGGATATGCCCTTTTCTAAATAATCTTGGACAGTGTTGCCACTCGGCTGAGTTGCCCACCCCTCATAGGGTCGTCCGTCATAAGCTAAAGTCATTTTCAGTCGCACGGCTTCATATTAGACAGACTTGTAAAAAGAAACAACCCCACCTTATGCAAGATGAGGTTGTTTTCTGAAAAGCAAAACAGACAAATAACTATCACTGCCCGCGTCCGAATACTACTGTATAAATCGTTTTAATGATGATGATCGCATCCAGCATCAGACTGTGTTTCTGAACGTAATAAAGGTCATAATAGAGCTTCTCCAAGGTGTCTTGATCACTGGCTCCGTATGAATAATTGACTTGTGCCCAACCCGTGATGCCCGGCTTTACCGCATGCCGGAAATGGTAATACGGAAACTTAGCTTCGTAGCCCTTCACCAGCGCTGACCACTCCGCTCTCGGTCCTACCAGACTAACATCACCTTTGAGGATATTCCAAAATTGCGGTAATTCATCGATGCGGGTTTTCCTCAGAAACTTGCCAATAGGAGTTAGCCGTGAATCATTTTTCTCGGTATACATTGAGCCCTCTTCCGTTCTCACTTTCATCGTGCGAAACTTATACAGTGTAAAAGAAACCTCCCTATGGCCAATACGCTCCTGCTTAAATATGGCAGGACCTGGATTGGTAAGCTTGACCAATAAGGCTGTGACCAGCATCAACGGCCAAAAGACTGCGATACCGATCAAGCCAAAAGCAATATCGAAAGCTCGCTTGATTCGCTCATAGGTATTGTTGTGCGTGGTAAATCCCCCTTTCAAAGCCCACCCCATGTTTACCTCCCGCGGTGATACCATTTTAAGATAATTCGTCAGGTATGCATCATAGGAACACACATTGTTACCGTTGAACTGGGCGACAGCGAGCCTCTTCACCAAATTGTAGGGCATTTGATCTGGGGAATATGTTAACACATAGTTCTCAACATAACGACCATGCATTGATGACTGAAAATTCATTTTTTCAATCGATTCTAATATCGGCGACTCAGGGTCATCTTCTATGAGGTGTTCACCAACATCAGAATCAAATGGATCTACCACAATCACTTCATGGCTAACATCATCACGCTGTATTCTTTGGTATAAATCCTGCGCAGCCCATCCCTTACCAATAATACAGAAAGCATTACCGCGCTGATATGTTAATTTCACCTTGCCCAAAATATATCGATAGGCCATCGATAAGATTGGAAAGGTAATCAGGGGAACCGCGACTACGAAACGGGCCGACTTAAGGTTGAAACCATAACTAACCACTGAATAGATGAAAAAAAACACGACCACAAAGACAACCGATGAGACGATAATGTGCTCACTGATGAAGCGAAAGTTTTTGGTGTTGGTCCTGTAGTTGTATCCACCGACCAGGGCTACCCCCATGATACTTCCCATTTCTATGATCAATAGCACCCGCCGGCTTACTGTAGTCAACAGATCTTCATCATATCTTATATAATTACCAATGATGAAAATAGCGGCAATTAATAAGATATCAAAAACCAGTAAAGCTGCAGGATAAATATGGCGAACAATATCACGTTTCCAATGCAGCACGGCACCCTGCTTATGCTTGTCAGCATCGTCAAAAATGGACCCCATTGCCATATCCGAGGTGTCGTCTATTGACACAAAGGCTGCTGCATCACTGGAGCTTTCGACTTTTATATTCTCGGTGTTAAGGGGAGGAGCAACCATCAATCTGTGTGTGTTTACGATGCATGCAACATGCGGCGCATTGTTTAATTAATATTAATAATAAAAATACCTTTAGTGGTCAATATTTTTTATAAAATAATATCCATTCGCTAAGTATCATAGCACGTTTGCTTGCTCTTGTAAAATCTGGTTGATTTCACGCGCCTTCTCCAGGTCTCCAAGTTCGCCGTAAGCCCTCATCAAGATTTGCAAAAACTCCAGCCGATACCCCCCTGAGATCTTGTCGATGTGTTTCTCAATTTTCAAAATAATCTCAGCCCAGCGTTGCTTTTCTGCTAAGACTAAACACTGAAATTTGAGATTACTTCCGAGCGGCACCTCATCAATTTTTGCAATGATATCTAGCAAAACCAATGACTGTCTCCAACTTGGATCTCGAGACAGAGACATTTTAAAAGCACCACCTATGGGCTTGCGAGTGTATTGAAGTGCCACGTATTCAAGCACTCTGAGAGAATGAGCTTGATGCGCGGTCGCTAAACGAAAATGAAAATCTGCCGTATCATTCTTACCCTTTTTCCATGCATTGAGTCCAAGTAAGATGTGACCCATAGCTACCCCCCTTCCCTCGATGAGAGCCTCGCGAATACGCGCCTCCGGAATGTTGCTTATGTAGAGGGTGAATTGTCCAATTTGAGCTGGCACGTCCTCTGCAACAGCTAATGCCTTATCAAAAGCATCGAGTGTTCTTAAGTATTGTGATGCATCATCCATCTGAAATAAGGTGCGCCCAAGTAACAGGTAGGAACGCGCCATAATTGGCCTCAGGTCGGCATCATCTGGATTCAGCGCTAATTTTTTCTCCATCAAGGATAGCAGTTCTGATATTTTTTCCTCAATCAATGTTAACTCACCCCCCGCATCGGACAAAATGCCAAGAGCATCGAGATTTACTTTAAGGTAATCTTCCTTGTTTACGTCATCTTCATCCAAGCTCGTGAGGGTATCAATTACTGCCTCCCTGGCGTTGAGTTTTTCATTATTTCGCAAATAGATACTACCACGTAACACGCCCATCCTATAGTCCGTCACACCCAATTCGTTGAGAATTTCCAAGGCTGCGGTTGGGCGATCAGCTCGATAATAGATGTTCACCAACTGCATCTTCATGCGTTTGATTTCTTGCGGATTGTCACTCAAGCTGATTGCCTTTTTGATATGTTCAATCGCACGAGGCACATTGGTGCGACCTCTGGATCGATCAGAAAGCAAAGCTGTTGCCGACCAAAGGTGAGTACGGGCCGAGTTAAGCTGCGTCGTCAACAGCTGTTGCAACATGTCGCGCCGCGGAGTGTTGCCCATTTCATTTGCCGCCATCATGGCGGCAAAAAGCATCTGTTCATCTCTCTGATAAGCATTCACCGCAAGAAGCTTGCCCGCCATAAAATCAGCTTTCTTGTGATTGCCGGTTTGCAAAGCAGTCATCATTGATTTGCGATAAGGCTTATAGAAGTCTTTTTCGCTCATGCTGTTGGCTAAAAAAAGCGTCGAGAATATCCACATCAGTAGTAAAATCATCGGAGCAGCGAAAGCAAGATGCTTCCATGCCCTTGTTGTCAGCCAAAACATTGCCACATCAATCAGCGACCGAAATGGAGCAAGTAAAAAACCAAGACGCTTGCCTAATCGCCGACCTAGCTCGTCTGGAATAAGACGAGAAAATTGCCAAATGATAAAGACTGGGAATCGAGTGACTAAAACCCAAAGGTAACGAACAATGGATTTGTGCCTAAGCTTGGCAAGCCTGTGTTGACCGTATGGGTTATTCATTATTCTATCTCAAACGAGCTATTAGTTGTTCTGGCTTTGGCTAGTAAGCGCCCTTCTGATCTGCTCACGAAAATCAACATACATGAGCCTAATTTGCTGCTTAGTCGCTTCATTCAATGGGCGAGGATTAGACACCATGCATTGTGTTTGATACAAGGTGCGCCTATCTTGGTCGTAGGAATCGCCAAACGGTGGTGTCATCTGGCTCGGTTGCAAACGATAAACAAGCATCGACAGATCGTGCTTCGCCGGCTTTGGCACTACAGGGTTGCCCAAATGGTCGCAGTTGCTGCATAAGATGAAACCCGCATCACCATTAGGTGTGAGCATATCGGTCTGCGAGGCCTGCCATTCAAAATCAGGAAGAGTTCTCAGAATCTTTTCATCAACAAGCTGCCAACCCACCTTGTAATAGCAGCGCTTCACGTCATGCCATTCGTGAAATGGGTAATCTAAGGAAAACGTGACCGTCAAACCATTGTATTTGAGCCGCCATGTGCTTGAAAACGCCCCCCAGACATTCATGATTTCACGTCTCTCTGTATCGTAACTGACGAGCTCCCAGCCATCTCTATCTGGAACAAATGAATTCTCCCCCAGCTTGGTGAGCCCATCCTCGTCATACATGAATTCCATTTTGGTAACCGCTTGACGGTGATACATGACTAAGGCCTCCATGGCGATTAGTGAGCTCAACATCAAGGCGATAACAACAAATGAAATACCACCAATCTGAACAGGTCTAAGGGAAACAAAGTAAGCCAGTAAGCGCCCCAACTCAATGTGAGAGACCCAAGTCCAGAGTCTGGCTAGCGGGCTTTTGGCTCTCCTGATCATATCACTATCGACCACATCTTTCTTGGCTCGCGAATAAAGGAATACAACCAGCGCATCAGTACAAAGCACCAGGAAGATTCCCAGTATAAATGACATCAGATGATATATTCCAATGTAGGCACCATCCAGCAAATCCAAACCATAGCGTATCTTGACGTTGATCACCAAGTAGATGCGCAGGATATTTAAAACCCAGGTCGATACCAGCGACATCAAAAACACGACGATGCAATGAGACAAGCGCCTGTTTCTGGCCACACAGATGACAGCAGCACAAGCAACCATACTTACTAGGGAAACCCAACTACTGCAAATATGATCGATCCGGAAGTCATGACTCGGAAGACCAAGGGTATTTCCTTGGACCACATGAATGGTGCCGCCATAATCAAGCATTTTTGATGTCGTAGAGACACTCACATTCTCCATCCACGTCATGATGCGCAGCGTCATTTGATATGGAGGTCGAAGAAATAAAGCCAACAACAGCCACAAGCCCAACAGGTTTTCGACTTTCCTGAACGAAGAGAGGTAAAGGGCTGCCGTTGCCATCGCAGCCAGCCACCCCATAGTCGCAGCATAGGGGACATAGTAGAGTAGCCCAAACAGCATCATGATGATGCCCGGAATGAAAGTTAACCACAAGGCCCAGCGAGGAGCATAGGTCTGGGCAACCGGGGCTCGCCTCCAACGGAACACAAACATTATAGCAACAACCACAGCCAGTAACGGCCACAATTTGTAGCTGTCTCTTTCCTGCAGCACTGAGAAATAATTCTGTAGCATCGGCAGCCACAGCACGGCGGCCAAGCCTGATACTACCCAAGCTTTCCATTGGCTCTGTTTCTTATTGTCTGCTGTCATTGTTTGGTCGGTAATGCACTCAGCATCTCACTTATTTAGCCTTTTGAACGGCTAACTTACGATGCTGAGCTGCGATATCTGATTGCCCAATTGCCGCGTAAGCCTTGGCGAGCAACGCATGCACAGCCGCCTGGTTTGATGCTTTCGATAAGCACCGCTCCAGGGAAACAATAGCCCCCTGCCATTTCTGGTAATGCACCTGCACTTCACCCAGCCGATGATAGAAATCAGCATGATAAATGGCATCACAAGTTCTCAGCGCCTTCTTGATCAATTGCTCAACCCTCGTGTAATCTGGACTATCTTCGGCAAGCAAAACTTGAGTCAATTGGAGAACAGCATCTGCATTTTGAGGATCAGACTCCACCGCTTGCTCAAGCAGCTTACGCCTGTCTTGGGTTGCTGCCGGATCCAGTGTTGCCAAAGATATATTCACCTGCGACTGGGACTTAGCACCTTGAGAGGCAGTCGATTTAGCAAGCACTTCTTCGAGGATACCTTTCACTCTCTCTTTCTGGCTAGAATCTCTATCTGCAATGTAGGAGAGCGCCTCAATGGCTGACTCACAGCTAGGTTGCGTTTGCAACGCTAGCTCAAGCTCGTCCAACATATCTCCAAAGCCAGTGTTCGCACCAGACGGAAGCTTCTGAAAAGCCTCAATCGCCCTATTGTAGTGGTATGCCATACGCAACGCTCTCACTTGCTCCATCGGCGAGGCTTGTCGCGATGATAGCATTTCACCCCTGTTTGCTCGATTACTTGAGAACCTGGACTCCAAAATTTGCAAGGCATTGTCAGCAATCTCATACCTCTTCAAAATGATCGCGCTCAGGATATAAGTGATTCTTCCTGAGATATCAGTCCCCCTGCTGTGCCGTGTTGTTCTTCCCAGTGTATCAAAAAGGTAGAGCATTCTATCCTTAAGCTCTAAATCATTACCCTTCATCGCAAGCACATGAGCGAGCGGAACATGTAATTCTGGATGCGGTTCATCCTCATGGCCAACTGCATTCATTAGCACCTCTAATGCCTGATTTCGTTTTCCCTGTGAAACTAGCGTGGCAGCCCATAAGGGATAAGATTTATTCAACTCTGGATTAAGCGCTACCGCATGGGATAAATGAAGTTGAATTTTCGCCGTTTCTTCATCCTCAGGCAGGGCCAGGATGTTATTACCTCGCTGATCAATTCCCGGAAACTTCCAGATAAAGTCGGCATTAAAGTGAGACAGCTTATCATTAGCAACCCAAAGGTGGGCTTTACCATACCCCAGTGGATTTTCAGCAGAATCACCAAGCCTTGCTAGGTTGAACATCATTACCCAAGCCTGTTTGTCGTCACCTTCAATAACCAGAGATAGCGCTTTTTTATAACGTTGCTCGGGGCTGCCCACCAGCTTCTTGACCGTTGTTTTATAACGGCCCTCCTCTTTGATCAACATGTTGGCAAGCACCATGACAATCACAGACGAAGATATGATTAAAAGAAGAGACAAATAGGTGGACCTATAAAGCCTTAGGTGCCTTTGAATTTTCTTTCTCTTTCTCTTGCTCCGAGACATTGGGTGAGACTACTTAATATATATTAAATATCAACCATGAAATATGATTGAAAATAGAGGCGGTGTAACGCCATAACTTGCAGATAAAAAAGGAGCTAACAACCTAATACTAAAATCCATTCATCATCAAGTTGGCTACACGACCAGCATTGATATTGGCATCAAAATACTCCATTCCGAAGTTGTATGCAAGCACTCCTCTGCGATCACATTCATCCGCTTGCGAAGCCTCGACAACGGCAACTTTCAGTGCATCCAAATCACCCGGCCTCACCAGCCACCCGCCGCCACTTTCCAATACCCACTGGCCAATTGAGCTACTCGCTGAACCAATAAAAATCACCGGTCGTCCTGCTGCAAACACCCCTTGAAGTTTGGATGGCACCATGGTGCCGTCCCAATCTGGCCTCAGAGAAACTAAATGCACATCCGCGCTTGCGAGGTGAGCATCCAAATCTCCAGAGTCGACGTAATCATGCAGTTCGACGGGAGCATCTGGGTGAGCCGTGACAAAAGTTTCGACCTCGGCGCGACGCTTGCCGCCTCCAAAAAACGCAAACCGAGTGAGCTTACTGCCAGCAAAATTATCACTACTGGCAACTGATGCCACCTCAAGCACCTCATCAAACAAATGGCCAAGTCCCATATTGCCAGAATACATCACCACCAGATCACCCTCTTTCCAGCCCCTGATCTTGCGCAGCGACATGACCTTCTCCGGCTCAACCCGAGTGGCTTTTGCGCCACTCCAAAGTGGCACCCATGGGCTCGTTTTCACCGAGTCCATGTGACAAGCAAGACGTCTTGCCATATCAGGCCCCAGAGAAATAACCCCACTGCATCTCTGGCCTCCAAAACCCCAGCGTGCAATCGCTGCCAGTAAGCGGTGGAGCAGACTCTTAGGCTTCAGCATACCATGCGCTACCATCACATCTGGATACAGATCCATCACCCAATGACAGTGGCTGCAGCCATGTATCCTGGAAAAGATCCGAGCCAAGACCGACAAATACGGTGGAGTCGTCATCGCGACTATTCTGTCTGGCTTGCAAGACAAGCCAGCCAAAGCCAATACCACGCCCGCATAAAAGCTCACGTAATCAACCAACTTACCAAGAAAAGTACGACGACCAAATGACGTCGCTCCCACGCGAACCACTGTTACACCATCTTGGTAATGCCCTCTGGCTTTCTCAAGCTCATCATCGCTAATATCTTGCGAAGCATAGCCCCCCTTAGCGCAGATCACGGTGACCTCATGGCCTGCCGCGACGACTTGCTGCACCACACGCTCAAGCATGATCCCGGTTGGCGCCGCATCGGGAGGATAATACTGATTTAGAAAAACAAAATTCATGCTGCTTTGCTGTGGATGACTGTCATGTAATGTCTAAATTGTAATTACCCCAACTAAACAAAAACCCCCAGAGGAAAAACCACTGGGGGTGTTAATATAAGTCAAATTTGTCTCGGCTGCTATCTTGTATTTTCAATCTTGAGGTCTTGCATTTTTGGCCAAGTCATCCCTCGTCCCAAATTTTTTCCGCCTTAGGCGGCTCCAAACTTAAACTTGAACTCTCAACTCGAACTGCCGCTTTGCGGCTCAATAATCCCAGCCATTGGGCCGCGTCTCATACCATTTGGCCAATGACCTCACCGACTGCTCAATACTACGCTGAGGCTCCCAACCGAGTATCTCTTTTGCTTTGCGATTGTCGGCAACGGCAATGTTGGCATCACCTCCACGGCGCTCACCGACCGACTTCTCAAGCTCAACCTCCATGATGCGCTCCACTTCTGTAACAATTTCATAAACCGAATTACCCGTGCCGGTGCCCAAATTAAAGACATCGCTCTCGCCACCAGATTCGAGGTAATCTAGTGCCTTGATATGTGCATCCACCAGATCCTCAACGTTGATATAATCTCTTATGGGTGAGCCATCAGGCGTATCCACCTCAGTGTAGTTCAATACAAAAGGAGCAATCCCCATGGTCGCCCGCACTGCATTTTGCATCAAATGAAATGAGGGCTTCTTCGAGTCACCAAAGAATGAGTCATCCGAAGCACCACAGATATTAAAGTAGCGCATCTTGACACTTCGAAGACCAAAAAGATTGCCATACCAATTAATCACCCGCTCGGCCATTGCCTTAGACTCTCCATACGGACTGGTTGGAGCATTTTGCGGATGCGCTTCTGAAATGACCTCCTGCTCAGGATTACCATAAGTTGCACATGTGGAAGAAAACACCAGCTTGTCGACACCCGCATTTTTCATCGCATCCATCAAAGACACCACACCACCAACGTTGTTATCAAAATAAAGCTCTGGGCTCTGTTCCGATTCCCCGACATTGCACAAAGCAGCAAAATGCATCACCGCGTCAATTCCCGGCTCAGCGCCAAATACCGCGTCGATCTCCGTGCGAATATCATTCTTGTAATACTTGAATTTTCTCTCACCAAATTCTTTCCGCAGTATCTCCATCGGCTGCAAGAAACCTCTTACACAGGAATCAACACCCACCACCTCATGACCAGCCTCGAGCAAGCGGCGTGCTGCTAGAGACCCAATATAACCACCTGTTCCTGTTACGAGTATTTTCATCTTAAGCTTATTATTTTGATTTATCCTTTTGGGCTAATTCGGTTCGCTTGATAGCGATCATCGATTCATACATCATCTGCAGTCGACAGTATACCAGACCCGGATAGCCATCGAGGAACCCGAGCTTGATGACATAGAGATAGATAAACTTGAACCATGGACGAAACGGCATACGCACAAACAAGGACTTCATCGCACGCTTCTTGACCATGCTATCGCTGGACAACAAATCACCGAGGGAACAGCGCCCCATATTTTCCGCTGAGTCCACCTCCTTGGAGGAATAGACATTGTGCTTAGCCAGCCAATCCTCAATGCCCTTGGAAAAGTTATAGTGATCATACGGGATATGGATATGTCCCACCCCACGCTCCGCCGTATCTTCTTTCTGGCCGTGACCCGCTTTCATGAAGCGAACCTCACCCATCTTCAGTAGACGGACCTGCGGATAGGGATACTGAGTGCAGTGCTTGATCCACTTGCCTAGGAAGATGATTTTGTTCGGCACGAAATAAGCACTGAGCACGTCCTCTGCAATCACGCGCTCACACTCAGCGCGCAACTCCTCATTAAACCGCTCGTCCGCGTCCAGATGAAACACCCACGGGTGTTTGAACTCGATCTCATCGAGCGCGTAGTTGCGTTGTGAACCAAAATCATCGAAAGGACGTTCATATACCCGAGCACCCATGTCTTGAGCCATTTCACGTGTGGCATCCTCACTCAAAGAATCCAATACCACCACATCATCGCACCAGGAGACGGACTCCATGCAGTCACGCATGTTGATCTCTTCGTCTTTGGTAAGGATGAGAATAGAGAACATTTTCAGATAAGAAATGAATGATAAGGGAAAAGCGGGCTGATCACTAACTCAATTTTTGCGCCAGCCGAGCATTCGCTGCAATGTGCTTCGAATTAAACATGGAGCATAGCACCACGCTCTTGGGGAAATCTTGCCACAGCTTCTGGAGAACCTCAGCCGGTGATAAATCCTGGCGCTGCCTGAAGGGGGAAAAGAAAATATTAGCGGCATCGCGTCGTTGCTCTAGTGTCCTGCCGTAATGCGCTGCCTCAGGGGAGTTGTTAAATTGCAAAACGTCGAAGCGATCAAAAACCGAATCATGCACATCTGCGGTGCTCCAGTCGAAAGCCAGCCCCCATGCCTTGATCTTCCCCTGCTGTTTTAATTCCTCTGCCTTGGCGGCCAAGTCATCCATGCGCTCGATAACCCCAGTTGGCTCATGCACCATCAGCACATCAAGATAATCACAGCGTAACGCACGCAAGCTTTTATCCAGACTTGCCACCATCGCCTCCGGAGTGATCGCAATGCGCTCGTGAAAAGAATCTTTACGTGGGGGACTATTTTCTACCGGCTCAGCAGCCTCAGGAGCTGTATTAGCTTGGCCATCACATCCCCCGCTCTTACATCCACCTCCTCTACTGCGAAGGGCACGCAAGGTGCGCACAGCTGGCTTCAATGGACGCAGCAAGCCCGCCTTCCACGTCGCCCGGATGCCAAACTTACTAGCAATGATCACCTCGTCTCGCCGACCTTTGAAAAACTTCCCTAGGAATGCCTCTGCCTCGCCGTAACCATAAGAGCGCGCGATATCAAAATGATTGATGCCCTCATCCAAGGCACAGCCCAATGCCTGCTCCGCCGTCTTCGCGCCCACTGCACCAAGGATTGGCGCACAGCCAAAACCAAGCACCGAGGAATCGACTCCAGGAGCTATATTCACCTTACGCATGATCGTGATCAGATGGGTTAGCAGAGAGATTCGATAAATGATGCGCTAGCCGCACGGCATAGGCACCCAGAAGGAATGTCGGATTCGCCTGTCCCGATGTCGGGAATGCCGAGCTGCTACAAACGTATAGATTATTCGTGCCGAAGACTTTTAAATCCTTATCCAGCACTCCCCACTCGGCCGAATCAGCAATGCGTGTGGTGCCACTCTGGTGAATACCATCACGCGACATGGCGCGTATCGCATCGACAAGCTCCTCTTTGGAAAACCAATATTTCAACTCTCCACAGCCACACTGCTTCAGCCAACTGTCGAGCAGCTGGTGGGATCGGATCACCGAATCAATATCACGGTCGGTCAAGTGATAGTGAATCTCGAGCGTCTCGCCATCATCACCCAGTACCATGCGGTTATTGGCATCGGGCACCTGCTCGGCATGAAAGTGCAGCGCATACTGATTAGCACCACTGAAGAGGCAAATCCCTGGCAGCTTACGCTTCAGACAGTAACGGCGGAAAAACACA
>Ga0206125_10004789_pt1 | contig 11771 bp, 14 predicted proteins | sample Helgoland_Spring_4_FD_148598 | JGI IMG/M metagenome (GOLD analysis project Ga0206125, IMG submission 148598) | Pelagic subsurface seawater microbial communities from Kabeltonne, Helgoland, North Sea - Helgoland_Spring_Bloom_20160331_1 | ecosystem: Environmental > Aquatic > Marine > Epipelagic ...
CTGAGGTACCGGAAATAATCCAAGAATTATTTTCAAAAAAAACTGCTTATCAACGTAAAGAAGAGGTTACCGCGGAAGATTTCTATGAACGTGCTGGAATATGGGCAGAGTTTGGAAAAATTATCTGTATTTCTGTAGCGTATTTTACCAATGACAAACAAGAAAGAAATTTGCGAGTTACCTCTTTTAGTGGAGACAATGAAAAGCAAACCTTAGTTGATTTTAAACAACTCTTAGATACACATTTTAATAAATCACATCATGTATTATGTGCTCATAACGGTAAAGAGTTTGATTTCCCTTATATCGCAAGAAGAATGATTATACATCAAATAGAGTTACCATTAAAATTAAATTTATTTGGAAAAAAACCTTGGGAAGTTCCACATTTAGATACCATGGAGTTATGGAATTGTCAGATTTAATATATAAAGATATTTTAAGTATTGATATTGTTGTTTTGTTAGATTTAAGTTGGAAATATATTGATTATAAGAAAGTTATAATTGATGATGTAAGATGATATATTAGTGTTTAATAATATGTGATTTAATGTGTTTTTTAGTTGATTTAATACATTGTCTCTAATTTCTAATATATATATGTGATTTAAAAAAGATAATGTGTTATACGTTAAATTTTAAAAGATTTGAGTTTTAAATATTTAATCACTTTTTAAGATTTTGATTTATAGATTTTGATTTTTAATTTTTAAGAAAAAATATTGGTATAATATATAATTTATATTATTAATTTATTTTAAATTTAAAAAAATATTGGTATAATATATAATTAATAATATTTAATAAAATATATAATATTTAGAAAAATGAAGTATAAAGAATATAGTCATAATAATATAAGTAAGATATATGAATTTGAATGTTATAATCTTATAGATATAGAGAATGATTTTGGTAAAAAGAAATGGAGAATAGGTAAGTTTTTAGATTTATTATATAGAAAGAGAATTAGAATAAGAGGAAGTGAAGATGGAGATAATTTAAGTGTTAAAGGATATGTTTATGTGAGTAATAAGGATATGGAAGGAATTTTAGGTATTTATTATTTTAAAGATTCTATTAAAATTTTAGTTAATAAGGGATTAATATTTAAAGATGATAGTGGTAATAAAAGAAATAGGTTTGATTATAATAAGAAGTTATCTTTTTTTAAACTGAATGATAATTTTTTTGATTGTAATAAGAAGACAATTGAAATTAAAAATGGTGTTTTAAATAGATATTTAGATAAAAGGAATGATAGAGTAAAAAAAGATTTTATTAAAAAAAGTGATGATTTATTATTATGGGAAAAATATTGTTGTGTTAATAGTGATTTGAATATTCAGAATTTAGATGAAGTAATTAATTTAAGAGTAGAAAATAAACTTAATGAAATGAATGAAAAATTAAGTTGGGATTTTGTTGGAGTTAAAATGAAAAATAGAATAAATAAAAATCTTAATGATATTGAAAGTTGGAAAACTAAATATAGAAATGATAAAAAGAATGAATATGATATTATAGTTGATGATTTAAATTATTTAAAATCAAATAAATTTAGTGATTTAGATAATGTTTTTAAAAGAGATGGATATGGAAAGAGATTATATAATTCTTATAGTAGAGTAATTAGAGAATATAGAAAATATATAAAAATTGATAATGAAGAAGTTGTAGAGTTAGATATTAAAAGTTGTTTTTTGAGTTTATTATATGTCTTTATAAAAAGATTAAATAGTGATATTGATGATGATTTGGTTATTGATGTAAAAAAGAAATTAAATGGTTTAGATGGAAGTTTTGAGAGTAGAAATGGAATTGAATTTGTAAATAAATTTAAATCAATATTTGAAAATGATGGAATTTATAGTAATGAAGATAATAGTATTGAATTTAGAGATTATTATGATTTAATTAGATTGAGTTATGGAGAAGAAAAATATAATAAGTTAAGTAGAAACTCATTTAAAGAATTAGTTTTTAAAGTTTTATTTAGTGATTCAAATATTAAAAAAACAATAAAAATGGAAAATGAAAATATTGATAAGATTGAAAATAGATTATTTGGGGGTGAGGGTAAAAAATTAATGAATGATTTAAGAAAGATAAATTTAAATAATTGGATTGAAAATAAAGGTGGGAGAATAAAAAAATATAATAGAGGTAATAATATTAGTTTAATATTAATGAATTATGAAAATAGAGTAATGGATATTTTAAGACTGATATTAATGGATAAGAGAATAAAATTTATAAGTGTATTTGATTCTTTAATGGTTAAAAAAAGTGATTATAAAAAAGTATTTAAATTAGGTAATAGTGTGTTAAGTGATATAGATAAGAGTTTAAAATTTAGTATAAAAACTGATTTAAGTTGGGAAGAAATAAAGACTATTTGATACTATGTGGTTTAGTGAATAAGGAATTGTATATTTATAATAAGAGTTGAGGTTTGGTTGTAAGTGGAATCCTATTTGGTATATAATTTTTTAAAATGATGTATCAGTATAAAGATATGAAAGGAGTTTTGGGTAACCAAAAATAAAATATGAGATTATGAATTATTGTGAATTAGATAATGAAAAAATAAGTGTGATTAAATTATTCAACAAATATGAAAAATTTGAAGATAGAGTTAGAAGAAGTAATATGGAAAAAGAATGGTTGAATGAGATGTTAGAGAAGGATAAGTGAAAGTATATAATGTAAATACTATATAAACAGAAGTGAGAAATGGTAACTATTAATTTAGTTATCATTTTTTTTATCTATTTTAGTTGATGAATTTAATATTAATTAAAGTAGAATATTATGTCTAAAGTTAATTTACCTAATAAAAAGAAGGAAGAATATATTAGTAATAGAAAATTTGACAATGATGGAGATATTTTAGAAAAGAAGTGTAGTGTATGTAATGTATTTAAATCTATAAATGAATATCATAGTAACAAACAACAATTTGATGGAACTTATCCTCATTGTAAGAAATGTCAAAGAGAAAGAGTTAAGAAGAATGATAAGGTTAAGAATGATAAGAAAAAAGGAATATCACAAAATGATTTAGATACATTTTTTAGTGGAAGTTTAGATTAAATAATTAAATTATGATTAGTAAACACAAAATCAGTTTTGAAGGAATTAGTGATAAAGTTTGGGAGAATTTAGATAAGAAATTACAAATTGATGTTTCAAAATATAGGAGAGTAAGAAGAGATGTAATTAAGTTTGAAAAAGAGATTGAAAAACAAAGAGAATTAATTAAAGAAAAACAATTTAAAGTAAGAAAATATAATAAAATATTGACTCATTTATATAGTAAGATAAATCATTTAAAAAGTGATTTTTTACCAATTATAAATGTTGTTAGTTATAGTAAAAAGGATAATATCTATTGGAATATAAATGTGAAATTTCAAAATAAAATAAAATCAAATTATTTGGGGAGTGACAATAAAGTTAGAAAGGAATTTAATGATAGAATTGGATTAAGAAAAAATATTAGTAATTCTAAATTAAAGAGACAAATTGAATTTTATTTAGTTGAAGAAGTAATGGATATGGTTATTGATAATAAAGATGATTTTGAAAATTTTAAATTAGATAAAGATGTGTTATTTGGTTATGTAAAGTAAATATATTTTTTGATAAAAGTTCTACTATGATAAATTGAAAAGTTTTATATAGGAGTAGAATTGGGTTATATTTAAGTATAAATACTAATAGTGGTGTTTATTAATTAAATCAAATAAATATGAGTAATTCAAAAAATGTAATTAGTGAAAATCAAACAAAAACTGACATTGAAAAATTGTCTGAGAAATTAGTTAGTTGTAATGGAATTAGTTTAATAGAAAATCAAACTATTTCTAAAACACCTAAAAACAAAATTTTAAATAGTATTAATAAAGAAATTGAAATACTAAATAATAGAGATAATTTATTTCTAAAAACTTTTAAAAAGGGTGATCCTTATATTAATTTAAAAGGTGAAACTGAATATTATAAAAATGATAGAATTGAAAATAGATTTCATAAAAATCCTATTAATAATAGAGTTTCATTTAATCTAAAATATAAGGGAATGATTGTTCCTATTAATAATAATAATCAATCCTTTAGTTGTGAAAATAGTGTTGATGTTTTAATTATTAATTATACTAAATTTTATCAAATAATTGAAAATTTAGATAATAATCATCAATTATTTCAATTAGACTTATTTAAATCAAATACTAATAATAAATCAAACAAATAATAACTAAAAAATATAATTAGGGAATAGATTTAATTATTTATTCCTTAATTATTTAATCTTAAAAATATATAAAAATGAAAAATACAAATAATAATACTCAAATTATGACTGAAGAATTAGTAGAAAATTCAAAACACTATTTTGAAAATTATCAATTAGAATTTAATAAACAAATTGATTCAAATAACTATAAAACAAAATTAGAATTTAGAGAATATTTAGAATTACTAAATCAAATATTATTTAGTGGAGAAATATTTTTAGATGATAAATGGAATAGAGAAAATAGTTTTGATTATTTAAATAATAAATTCAACAACATAATTATTAAAACAAATTCTAATAAATAATAATATAATTGGGGAATAGATTTAGTTGTTTATTCCCTTATTATTCTAACTTTAAATACTAAATATATGAGTGATAGAGAAATAATGAATTCAAAATATCCTAAAAAAATAAAAATAAAAAATGATAATAAAGATTATGTAGGTTATTCATATTATAAAATGTTATGTAGTGATAAAATTAAAATTAATATAGATCCAATAGTAAATGAGGTAATTAAAAATTATGAAAAAAATAAAATACCTTATTTAAAAAGTGAAATTGAAAATAAAGTTTATAGTAGAATTCATAGAAATAGATATGAATTGATGGAATATTTATTTTAAAATATTAATTCTTATAAATAGAATGGGTAATTATTAATTTAATTATCCATTTTTTTTTGTGGTTTAGACAAATACTAATATTGAAAGTGAATGTAGATGATTAGTAATTAATGTGGTAACAAAAAAGAGTGATTGTATATTTAGATAAATGAGTTAGTAGTTGTCTAATTAAATATATAAATAATGAAGAAATTAATAGGTTATGTAAGGGTAAGTAGTGAAATAAGTAAGATTAAAGGTAATTCTATAAATAACCAGATTAATAAGGTTAATAATTTTTGTAATCTGAATGATTATGAATTAGTTGATGTATTAAAAGATGAGGGTAAAAGTGGAATGGAGTTTAGTAAAAGAGATGGTTATTTAGAGTTAATTAATAGATGTAAAAATGAAAATATTAATGGTGTAGTAGTTTATTGTTTGAGTAGATTGGGAAGGAGAATGAAAGATATTATTGATGTGATGGAGTTATTTAATAATAATGATATTGAGTTTTATTCAGTTAAAGAGAATATTAATAATAAGGATATAATGGGTAAGTTGATGATGAATATATTAATGTCTTTTAATGAGTTTGAAGTTGATAATATTAGGGAAAGGATAATTGATGTAAAAAGGAATAATAAGGAAAATGGTTTAGTATATGGGAAGTTGATGTTTGGGAAAGATAAGAATGGTAAGTTGTTAATTGATAATATCAGTGAAATGAAAGTTATTAGTTATATGAAAGGGTTGAGAAGTAAAGGTTGGAGTTATTTTAGAATTAGTGATAGATTGAATGAAAAAGGAATTGTAAGTAAAAGTGGTGGTAAATGGTATGGAATGAGTGTTAGTAATGTTTTAAGTTATTATTCCTAGTATATGACCAACTGAATATGGGTATGTGGAATGGATAATGATATGTGTATAATTATGTATGTGGGGGAGAAAAATGTTTCGATAACTAAGTGATGAATATTGAGTATTGATATATAGTATTATTCTTTTCAGTATAATAATGGATCTAAACGATGATATATGACCATACGATATAATATATGACTTATACGGTATAATGTATATAATACGTAATTACACCCATAATCGTTGATGTCCATCGATGATATAATATGTTAGATGGTTGTGGGACGTAATATTTAATTCAAACTTAATCTCTTTATGTCGATGAGTATATACTTATATCCAATATAAAATAGGTAAACAAAAAATATAAACTTATCGGTTTGTGTGTTTAAAGTATAAATTTTAAATTGTAACCATAAATCTAATTTATACTATTATGGAAAAATATGACATAAGTACTGTATTATTAAAGTTCTATAAAAAATATAAACATGAAAAGTTTATTAGAAATTGGGAAGAAACTATAAAAACAACAAAGGGGTTTTTTGGGATAAATTTTTTAAACCACAAAGTAGGTGGTGATGGTATAGAACTTAAAGGAGGTAGGGTCTTTACTTCAGTTCATTCAAAAGATGAAGACTTTATTTTTAGTCTTGAAAAAAGAAAAGTATTTTTCTACAAAAGGTTTGTATTGATTGATCGAAATCCATCTCTTAAAACTGGAATTGATTATCTAAAAGTAGATTATTCAAATTATAATAATCTAAAATTAAATTACAAAAAAACACTGGGAATTGAATATCCTTATTATAAACTTAGGTATGTCAATAATGATTTTAGTTCAAATCCAATAATGGATGGGAATTGTCCTAAAATATTTAAAGAAATAGACTCTATTATAAGAAATATTGATTTGGAAGATCATATCTGTAGTAATTTCATTTATTACCAAATAGATCTTGATAAAAATGTAAAAGACCAACTTCAAAAAATAAAGAGTTTAAAATTAGAATTAATTAAAAAATTCGATGACTGTAAAAAATTAATTAGTGATATAAAAAACACACAAGGAAAAAAGTTAGATTTAAATAAAATAGAAATCAAGTTAAATGAACAAAAGAGAATGGTTGATGTTAATTCCCAGTTTTTAAATGATGAAACAGGAATTTCTAATATAAAATTAGATCTGTTAAAATTCCATGATTTAATAAAGAAGCAAAGTATGAAATTGCAAAAACAACAACAGGTTATCGTTAATTTATCAAAAGAATTAAAACAATTAAATATTCTAAAACAATCACAAACCAATGTATTAAGTGAATTAGATAAAGATGGTAATGGTGAAGTGGATGTAATTGAAGGAAATGACTTTAACTTATTACTTAAAAAACATCAAAAGAGTATAGTTGAAGTAGATAGAACTTACGTTCAACAATTCGTAAAGATTTCAGGTTATCTAAAAACAAAAGAAAAAAATATACAAACCATATTCAATTTAATTAAAGATACTCCTAATCAAAAAGTTTTAAAGGAATATGTAGAAGTATTAAAAGATGATATTCATTCATACAACCTTATATTATTTAACTCATTAAACATGATTGTATCATTAGTTGAAGATGATATGATTACATTTTATGAAATCCATGAAATGTTTGACACCTTAAACATGTTTGATTCAAAACATGAAAAGGATGTATCACAAAAACTTACAAATATCGGAGATGGATTAAAAGATCTAATGGATGAAGTGAGAAGAATGGGGAATAAGATATCTAATTCAATTCAAGAACTTAGTTATGTAACAGAACAATCAAATGAACAACTATCAAACCAATTAAGTGAAATAGATTCTACTATGAAAGTAGGAAACTTAATTAATACTATAAACACCTATCAAAACTACAAGAACAACAAAAAATTAAATTCTTAAAACTATACTGAGTTATTATTTTGTATGGTTAGAATATAAATTGTTAGTTGAAATGAAACACATATTTGAAAATGGAAGGAATAGATTTAAGTAAAGAAAATGAGATTGCAATAATGGAAAATGTAGTTTCTAAATACTTACCTGAGAATAATTTAATCTATGAACATAATAAAGGTATATTTAGATTAATCACCTCTGATAAGAGGTTTGGTATAATATTTAGAGGTAAATTTTGGAGAGAAAATATTAAAGACCCCAAACTAAAAATTATTAATAAACCGGATCATGTATTTTTAATTACATACAAAACAAAAGGACTATTTAGTAAGGAGAAAACTAGAACTTTTAACACTTCTGTAATTGGTGAGATATTAAAGGGAGGTACACAAATAGGTGAAATATTTTCATCATCAAAAGTAGATAAAAACAACTTTCAAAATGAAGATTTTAAAGTACTCAATAAATTATATAATATATATAATGAATATGGTGAAAAAATTATCGAACAAAAAATACAAGATGAAAAGAATGAGAATTTAAATAAGGATGAATTCAAAAAATTAAAAAAGGAAATTCTTGGATTGATTGAAGTATTAAGATTAATAAAACTTAATAAATCAAAAACCAATGTATTAAGTGAATTAGATAAAGATGGAAATGGAGAAGTGGATGTAATTGAAGGAAATGACTTTAACTTATTACTTAAAAAACATCAAAAAAGTATAGTTGAAATTGATAGAACTTACGTTCAACAATTCGTAAAGATTTCAGGTTATCTAAAAACAAAAGAAAAAAACATACAATCTATATTTAATTTAATTAAAGATACTCCTAATCAAGAAGTATTAAATGAATATGTAGAAGTATTAAAAGATGATATTCATTCATACAACCTGATATTATTCAGTTCATTAAACATGATTGTATCCTTAGTTGAAGATGATATGATTACATTTTATGAAATCCATGAAATGTTTGACACCTTAAACATGTTTGATTCAAAACATGAAAAGGATGTATCACAAAAACTTACAAATATTGGAGATGGATTAGAAAGTTTAATGTATGAAATAAGAGATATGGGGAATAAAATATCTGATTCAATTAGTGAACTCACTTATGTAACAGAACAATCAAATGAACAACTAACAGATCAACTTAGTGAAATAGATTCTACTATGAAAGTAGGAAACTTAATTAATACTATAAACACCTATCAAAACTACAAGAACAACAAAAATACTAAGAATTTGAGAGGGTAAAAATCACATTATAAATAATTTGTTATTAGGGTTAATCGTAAAGGTTAATCCTTTTTTTATACCCTAAGTATGTAATGAAATTTGATTCTAATTATCCATCATAAAGATATGAAAGAAGTTTTGTGGAACCACAAAAAATATATGACTTCTGAATTAGATTTCAATATGTATAAATATATAATAATGTTTAACAAAAAATAATAGTATGAATTTAGAAACAAATTGGATGTCAAAGTCAGAACTCAAAGATTATTTAGGATTCTCAATGGGTAAAATTGAAACAATGATGAAATCAAATCAACTACCTTACTATAAGGTTGGAAAAAATGTAAAGTTTAAGAAAGACTTAGTAGAACAACAAATGGAAAATTATTTAGTAAAATGAGTTTTACAATGTTTGGAGTTGAATTTGATGGTCGGAAAGACTGTAATTCAGTAGGAGAAAAAAAGATGGATAAGGTTTGTCAAATAGTAGGAACAAAACTTATTAGAGAATGGATAAAATATGGGAAAAAGATAGAAAAAGTTAAATCTGATGAGGTTAACGATTTATATAAATGGATTAGATTGTTAGAAGAAGATTTTGATGGTTTTTTTAATTTGGAAAAGGATATAGATGAAATGAGTAAAAAAGAAAGTTTATTAGATAGTAAGTGAAATAGGTTGTGTTTTATTTAATATATTTTGAGATAAGAAAAGGTAATAATTAATTTTATTACCTTTCTTTTTTTATAAACTATAAGTTGTTAGATTTATGATTTAATATATAAATTACTTTTTTAACTTATTAAAATCCATTATATCATTAATTTGAGTGTTATTTTTTAATTCAAAATCTTTAATAAATAATATAATTGATTCATTAATAGTATTGGATAAGGTTTGATTAGTAAGAAATGATATTAATTTGATTTGTGATAATAAATTAAATTCTATTAAAAATGTGAATCTTTTTTTATCCAATTTTTGAGTAGTTGTTTTTTGATTTTTAATTTCTAATTGAGTTTTTTGATTATTCATAATATAGGTTTTTAAAATTAGGTTATAAATGTAAATAAGAGAGGTAATGGAAAAAAGGAAGTTGAAAATAGGAATATATTGTAGAGTTTCTACTTTAAAACAAAATGAAAATACATCATTAAAAAATCAAAAAGATAATGGTATTAGTTTTTGTAAAAATAATGGTTGGGAGTATGAAATATTTAGTGAGAGTGTAAGTGGAGGAAAGGAATTTAGTGATAGAAATATTTTTGATAGTTTAAGTGATAAATTATTAAATAAAGAATTAGATGGTATTTGGTTTAATTATTGGGATAGAGGATGGAGAAATGATAGAATTAAACATTTTTTTATTCAATTAGTTAAAGATAGTGGGTGTAAAGTTTTTGTTGGAAATGAATTAAAAAATATATTGAGTGATGAAGGAAGTTTTGAATTAGGATTTTTTAGTTTAATGAGTGATTATGAAAGAAGAAAAATAAAAAGTAGATTAAGTAATGGAAAGAAAAGAAGATTAGAAAATGGAGAGATATTTTTAGGAGTTAGTGGAATAGGATATAAAAAAGTTGGTAAGAAGTTAGTTATAAATGAAAATGAGAAAGATATAATAGTTGATTGTTTTGAAAAATATTTAAATACATCAATAAAAAGTTATAGGGATTGTATTAAATTAATGAAAAGGAAATATGGAAATAAGTTAGATAAAAGAATAAATGAAAAAAGTTTAAGTAGAATATTAAAAGATGAAAAATATAAAGGAATTTATAATTTGAAATATGATAATGAAGAATACAAAATTAATATTGGAAGAATAATAAGTGATGATTTATTTGAAAAGGTTAATAGTAAAATAGAAAAAATAAAGGGAAAAAATAGAGGTAATAAGAAAAATAAATATTTGTTAGATGGAAAAATATATTGTGATTGTTGTGAGAAAAGTATGTGGGTAATTGGGGGAAATAATTATAATTATTATAAGTGTAGTGAAAAAATAAATGGTAAAAGAAAAATTTGGGATGAAAGATTTGATGATGAAAGATTTAAATGTAATAGTATTAGTGATAATAAAATTAGTTTATCAAAATTAGAAGAAGTTATTTGGGATATTTTATTTATGGTAATTAATAATAGTGAAAGTGTTAGAGAAGAATATTATAAGAAATATAAAGGGGAAAAAAAGGATATAAATGAGTTTAATGGGAAAATGAAATTTTATAAAAAGGAAATTGAAAAAGAAGATGGTAAAAGATTTGGAGTTTTAGATAGATTAATGGATGGAGATATTAATAAAGAAGAAAAAGATATTTTAATTAGAGGGTTGGATAAAAAAATAGAAGATTTAAATAAAAAATATATTGAGGTTAAAAATGAATTTGAAAAATTTAATAAGGGTGATGAAATTGTAGATTATGTTGATAGGTTTTTTAAAGATGTAGAGAAAAAATATAATATTAAAAGAATTGAGGATAGAAATAGATTAATTGAAAAATATATTAATAATGTTAAAGTTAAAAGATTAGGTAAAAATGAAAGTAAGAGGGAAGAATATGAGTTAAATATTCAGTTAAATTTAAAAGATGAAAAATTATTAGTTAATAAAGGAGATAATCTTAATAATAAAGGAATAAATAAAAATAATGAATACAACATTTATATATCAAATATTAAAGGTTTGGAAATTTGGAGACTACAAACATTACAGTTCTCTCCAATTATTAACTTCAATCTTAGGAATTCCATCTCCAAAAGATGACATCGATGGCAGTGAGGTTGCTAAGGTCTATTATAAAGATAAGAACC
>Ga0206125_10004790_pt1 | contig 11771 bp, 4 predicted proteins | sample Helgoland_Spring_4_FD_148598 | JGI IMG/M metagenome (GOLD analysis project Ga0206125, IMG submission 148598) | Pelagic subsurface seawater microbial communities from Kabeltonne, Helgoland, North Sea - Helgoland_Spring_Bloom_20160331_1 | ecosystem: Environmental > Aquatic > Marine > Epipelagic ...
ATAAAACCGTTTTTCCATCACTAGTTTCATAATTTCTAGTCAACAAAGCCCAATGTTCAAACAAAGAATTTTTTACATCTTGCCGAATTGACTCTGGCATACTGAAGATCCATTCGTAAGCACCTTGACTGCTATTTGGTAAAATACTTTGTGCAAAAGAGTCGGCGGCTGTCATGGCTCCCAAATTATATTGATATGATGCTGGTAATATCTCACCTATTGTCAAGTTCCCCTTAGTGGGATCTATGGCTTCGTCGAAAGCAGCTAGGGCTTCGTCGGAATATCGAGCACTGTAAGTGTTGCCCTTTAAGTTAGTGCTATCGTTCAATAATTGTTCGGAAGCAATACCCGTAGCTGGATTGTAAAATTCAATACAATGATCTTCGGGCTGATCAGTCACATCGAATACACCGGGCGATGTTTCATGCAGGACTCTTCCTATGTTTCTTGACACTCTAAGATCCGAGTATCTGTACTGATATCCTGGCACTATGACGTACGCATAGATTGAGTACATGTATTCCTGCCCTACTTTTACTTGAGTATCGGCATAAACAAAATTGCTACCATCTCCTTTAAGCGTGCCGGCTTTATCGTTAATAAAATACATATTTTGTATTGAATTCACGGTTCTCTCGGGACCAGTAAGGGTACCACCAATTTTTTCAACTCGATAAGCAACTGTCTCAGTAGAACCGTTTCCGTCGTGCAATTTTATAAGTAAATTGTTAAGGTCGGCGTGTGTAATTTCTGTTGATGATGCGTTAGCATTATTAATTATGCTTGTTGCCTGCTCGATCGCTTTCATAGCACTGATGGTCTTGTAGTAGCGATACTTTGACTCTGGATTTTTGGCTGCAATTCTATCTAAAGTATCTTTGCCCATTATCGTTCCATTTTCTTGGGCTTGGCTTTGTGCAGATGAATACAAGCTGTATAGCATTGATAAATAATCTACTCTAGGATTAGAACTGTTCTCTGATGTAATCTTATCATGCGCAACCATATCTGAGGTAGCTATAAACGTGCTCTCTTTGATATAATTTTGTGTTCTTGATCCAAAATCTGTATTCTTGAGATACATTAGAAACTCTTCTTGAAGTCCGTAATCTGATATTATGTCTGAGTAAGGTGACTCTGCTGGCAGGTCCTGTATCGGGAAACTCAACCTATTATAGAATGGTATTTTTTCTCTATTTGTCCAGATACCTTGAGCATGTTCTCCCAAAAATTGACTGTCATAATACAAAGTGGATGTTTTTTGTGATATTTTGCTCGTAGTTTCTGCGGAGTATTCTCCAACCGCATATGCTCCAGTCAAATATTCTCTTAGATTGATATTTCTATCTTCATACAAGTATGTTCCAGGAGTAATGGTATCTTCTTCCATTGCCTGAGTTGAGCGAGGTGGAGGGTATTCTAACAATCTTATATCAAACAATGAACTAGCAGTCACACCGCTTATTATATCTGGACTTAACCCTTCGACCGATACAAAATTTCTCATATATGGTGGAAACTCTTCTTCCGGGTTTTCGCTATCGTCAACCATTGTTAACATATATATGTTTGGCAGCAAAAGCTCTCTCATTTTGGAAGCTTTGGTTTCGTACTCTGGTAAATATGTGTTATATTGGTACCCTATATCGTAATGTTTCAGATCTGCAAATGAGTTAATCATCACAGATTCTTTTGCTAATAATTTTGATTCCATTAGGCTATATGGCTCTTGGTAGTCAAAACTGTAATCGTCATATGTGGCACTAGTAAAGATTGGCTTATATTCTTCTTCTCCGTATGTTCCACCCAACAGCATCGTTTTCCACATTTCATCACTGATCACGTCTTCTGTTCCTATGATTCTAATTGGTATTCTAGTGTTTGCTGTTGGTATGTTAGCGGAGGCTGTTGTAATCAGGTCGGGGTTTGTTTGTACAACAATTATTCTTTCAGATAAAGTCGAGAATGCGTCTACATCGTTGTACACCTCAAACCTTGTGGTAGGGATCGTGCTGACCATTTCATTAAGCTGTATAAAGTCACCATCTAAAGCATCGGAAGAAGTTACATGATAATATAAACCTAGCTCGCTTCTTAATGTGTCCGAAGACCCGGAAAACAGATTTACATCAATTCTTCTTATGTTTTTGATTGACATTATGAATATTCTCCAGTGGCAGTCGTCTCAACTGTCAGTGTTGGTGCAGTTTCCGTCCCAAATGCTTCTTCAAGACTTAGAGTTGGGAACGTTATATTCTGTTTAATTTTCTTGCCGACATATTCGCGGGATATCATAGTTTGATATAAGTCTGATGCCATCGAAGCGTACTTGTCTTCAATTGCTTTTTTTACAAGCATGGAGTTTGCTATCGCCTCCGATGACATCCCCGGCAAGCCTGCGTATTTGAGAATCAAACCATCATATTCCTTGGACTCATATTCAAGCGATAAATTAACCACCTCAAGATCATCAGATCCCAAAAGAGCCCCATCGTTAGCAACAGGGAACAAATTTCTTGCTTGCGCGTCAGTCAATGCTTCGGTATTTTCTGAGACTATTGTTGGATACGGAAAACCGCTGGCAAATTTTTGAATTGGGCTATATAGAGTGTATTCACCATGCTCCAGCGTGGGGGAACCTTCAGTGACAAGTTCCTCTTTGGTATATGTCACCTGTTGACCAGTCGCCAAAGTTATCTCGACGTCTTTGTCTTCCAAGTATGTGTTTGTATCCTCGGTCATGAGAGTGGTGCTGATTTTATCAATGTGTATGTTGATAGCGCCCGGATCAATTAAGTCCAACGCAGAGTCTATCAAATCCGACACGTCATCTCGCTCTTCTACCGCAGCAGCAGCACCAAAATATAATTTTTTTGTGTATAGTGAATAATCTTCTGTCAGGTATCCATTTTCGTCATAAGAGGCAGGTTGTATTCCGTAATAAAACTCCTCGTCTCCTAAATTACTACCATATGGATCCATGGGCGCCGCAACCAGTTCTTCGCCGGTTGTCATGTCAAAGACACCAGAGCCCATGGTTTGTCCGGAGATGACTTCTTCAATGGTGCCGTAGGAACCTGTGGTGGTCATTATTTGTTGCCCTTCAAGGATCTGATATTGGGTGATTTTGAATTGCCGTAATTTACATCATAAATTTGCGAAACTATCCTAGTTAAACCCATATTGGATACTTTTTCTTTTTGTTTTTTCAAACCTTCTTGTTCTCTCTTATAATTCTTGCTTACTGCTTCGTCGAGCCTATAAAACGAATCGTCCGGATCTTTTAGTATTTTTTCAAACAACACGTTTCCTTTTTTTATTTCCTTAAAAACAGACATTTCTATTTTGTTCGGATTCATCACAAGTTCGGTATCAGTTTGAGTAGCTATCATTGAGTAATTCGATTTGTTAATTGTTTCATCTACAACGAGACTTATTCCCATGCTATTTATTAAGTCTTCACAAAGCATGTTCGTATCATGTATGTTCTCTCGTTGAGGCTTTCTACCAGTTGAGCTTTTCGTTAATTCCGCTGAAATCTTTTGTACTTTTAAATTTCTTCTTCCGGCAATAGTCAAGGCTGAGTATGATACATTGTTATATGTCTTGCCACTTTTCGCTATTGTTCTGGCAGTTATTTGTTTCACTGATGTTTTTTTTGTATTTAAAGCTCGTAGTGCCATTTAAGTTGCTCCTGTTATAATCTGTTCTTGTATAATTAGAAAATAATATAAATATTTTGTAATTTCATTCTAATTCTTCAGTATCAATTTGCACATATCCGCCGGTAGATCCTCCGGCAGCGGCATCAGAGCCCATTGCTAGTGCATCTGCAAACCCACTCATCATCAAGTTAGTCGGCTGTGGTAAATTCCTAATAGTAGCTGAATAGCCAGGGGCTTGCTCATGCGCCATTCCGGAATCGGGAAGGTCTCCTATTATTAGATTATTTTTATTTCCTACTGTGAGTGCTTGCTGATATACAAGTCCGCCATCTGTGTAATTCGAATACAAATCTGCCATCTTAGTTTTAAAAGCTTCGATGGTATATATATTTCCTGTCTTCGGGTGAAGTAACTCTGCGTCTTCGCGCGCGGCTGCCATAATTGATTCTTCAACTCCTCCATAAGTATTGTTAATAAGATCGGCGTGGAGATGAAACACTGCTGGCACCTTGTACCAGGGCGCCTGATCTGGCGTGTCTTCAAATTCTGCCATCATCGAATCAATAAAAAACTTATTGAACGTGCCGTCATCAATATTGTAGTTACATTCTTCTGTCGCAGCCTCGTAGTATTCTTGCAGGTCTTGCTCTAAAGTTTTTTGGAATGTATCAACTAATTGGGAATATATCTCTTTTGTTTGATCGTTCATGTTAAACGAAAGAACATACATCGACGGCGCTTGCCACGCTGTCATCATGCTGTCTTCTCCATAATCACTATATGCTGCTTCGCTAGCTGACTCTTCTTTTGGTATCATCGGTCCAACTGCCTCTTGAAGCTCAAAGCAAGCTAGCCTGTAATCGTTGCTACCTGTTTGAGTGAACTGAAAGTTTCTTGGGATAAAATGAGTACTAACCAAGGACTGACCGCCCTGTATATTTTTTTGATATACATATGTACCCAGACCTGAACCAAAAGCATCGAAGACGCCATCAGTTTCATTGTTTGTTCGAATCAACACATTGGTTGGGGGACTAATTGCCCCTCCCCTTGAAGAGTCAAATGATGTCGTTATTGTACCATTCCAGTAGTATGGATATTCTTCGCCGTTTGTTAATACATTTCCAGGTTCTGGCAAGAATCCTGTTTCATACCTTACGGGTTCGCCGAATTCTCCGTAGTTATTTAAATCATACAGTTTTTTAACTTGTGTATGATTTAACCTGAACATGGTGTGTGTTATTTGTGTTCCAAAGAATGATTCTATTTTTGGAACTTCAAATATTTTAGATAATGCTGATAATGTGCCTATTGATTTTTCGTAGTCGAAAAACACGTATCCAGACATGTACATATTGTAATCTAAATAATTAACATCTCCTGCCAACGACATTGCTGCTAGCGCTGCATGTTTCCCTTGTGCGGCAGCCGCAGCATCGTAAGCCGCCCGTAGATATATAAGATAATGCTTCTTAAACATATCATAGTAAAAAAGCACTTTCTCGGGGTTCTTTATATAATAGCTAATACCCATGGTTCCGGTGTTGTTGTCTTCTGCAGCCTGCATCGCTCTATCATATACATCAACCGTATATTCGTCGCGACCGGCTGCGAATACGACAACACCCAAGGCTACAGATTGGTAATCTCTAGTGATCGGGCGTCGACCATCAAAGATTTCATCGGGTGTAGCTGTGTTGTTATAAGAAACATAACCCGAAGAATCTTGGGTAAAATATGCCGGCTCTCTAAAAATATCAACTTCAAACGTCAAAGCGGGAAAGAGGTCTTCATCGGGTGTCCAGGTGATTGTCTCTTTCTTGGAATTCCAAAAACCGGACTCGTCGTCTCGTTGGACTTCACCGTGCATTGCAAACCATTCATATTGCTTGAAGGAATTTTTGGTACCCACTTTACCAATTTGAGGACCTTCTCGCATATAATAAGTGTTTCTATCATCTAGATTGATATCTGCACCGTCCCAAAATCCCATTTCCCTTTCAAGAACCCGTTCTTTGCTGGACGCGTTGGAGTCGTTGTTATACTTGCCATCATGCATCCAGACTGAGTTATAGTATGAAGATTTAATAGTCGCCGAGAAGATATCACCGCCGTACCAACTTTCTAACCACTCATCAGCCTTGTCAAGCATACGCTCGTAGTCAAACTGAGCTGTTCTCAAGGAAATCTCGGTCAATTCATTCATAATTTCGTCATTTTCAGCTAAGGCTTCGTAGGTGCTCATCAAATCAGAGTCAGTTGCAGCTTCAAAGTTTCCCGGCATTGCATAGGAGCCCAATTTAGAATTGCGTACATAGATATATTTGCTGGGATATTGTAGACTGTGTCCGGGGTCATAAACAGGCGGAGTATAGGTTCTGCTAAAGCGTCGGCGGGCATCAACAACGACTGGACTTATATTTAGAAACTTTCTAAGCTGTGTTGCTCTTTTTACCTCGTTGTTGGTGTTGTAAAGTAAAAGTTCTACCCTTTCGTGAAATCTTCCCACTGGGGTCATGGTCGATGTTTCTGAGAATGTTTTTCTAAACTCATTTAACTTCGGAAGGATATCTACATTGCTTCCGTACACTGCCAGCACAAACGCTAAGTTATCAAATTTATCTTGTAGTGGTTCGTTAGTCGTAACTTCAATTAGTTCTGTGAAAGCATTAACTATATCCATGTTTGTTATGCTTGTGTTTCCATAATAAATACTGTCAATTGCTTGCAGCGGCTGCTCATCATAGTGATCTCCAGCAACTGTTTTAAATATTGTTGTTTTGGAGGAACCTACTTTTCCGTTCTTGGAAACTATCTCATAGGACATATCAGATACCTGAGCTTTAATAATATTTCCAGCGCCGGTATTATCTTGTATTTCTGTCTTATCATCGCGAGTCAGAGTAAGAATACCATCTCCCAAGCTTGTCGTATAGCAAATCAGGGCAGTATCTAAACCTTGAGACATCGCACTAATGAGGGTTTCGATGGTATCGAAACCAGCAGTTCTGTCTCTGGCTGATTTGATGACGAATTCTTTTGAAAATTTATGGACGGGAGTTCCATCTTTTGTATACACCAGTTCTTCTGTAAAATCGCTGGTAAGGCTAAGAGGCGCGGTTTGCAATATATTAGAATTATTAGGTCGCAAAACACCCGCAAGAGTAGTACTCGAATCAAGGGAAACATATGAGATGCCTTGGTATGCAAGCAAGTGGTTTGTAAGATAGTTTTCTTCCTCGACAACATCGCCAGATGCATAGGAGGTATTATCAGCTACTACAGTTTGTAGAATATTTACGTCTCCAGATAATAGATTCGTAAATAATGACGTCTTTTCGGAATCAAATGCAATAGGTCCGTACTTATCATAGTATGGAGTAGCATCATCGGTGGCGGCAGGTATATAAATATCTGACGTTTCTGATAATTTTCCGTCCATTATTATCTGTATCACATAATTCAATTGTGACATTGACTCTAAGTATTCGCTGAAGAATGTAGAGCTTTCTTCATTGACTATATTTTCAAAATATATTGATAATCTTAGATGTAATTCGTTGTTATATATTGTAATATTATCAAGGTACGGTACCGGCAAGCGGTCACCAAATCTGTTAATAACATTTCCATTTATGTTTATGGGCATATCTCAGGCTCCGTTACAGGTCCGTATATATCATAATATGCGGCTTCAGTTGTGTCATCGTGGCATTCAAAATCTAAGTCAATATAATAAGAGTCTCTATTGAAAATTTCTGCCGCCTTGCAAGCTTTTTTGTGATCTACTGCGTGATCTAATTTTAAATTAAAGTAATATTCTACATTGTTTTGATCAAAAGGATCAGCCACTCTTGCTTGGTTGTCTAAATATTCTTGAGTTATTTCTTGCCCTTTTAATGAATAGTGATCTTTTTGGAAAGTTTTTCTGATCAATAGATCAGTTTTGCTACCATCTACGTGGGTTTCCGGTATTGCATCTACTTCAACTTGGAACACTTCAACCTCAAAATTATCATTTAACAGCACTGTATTTAATTCTTCTAAGTATAACATGGTATCGTCATATTCTAAAGTTATAACTTTGTTATCTACAAAGGGTTTGGTTCTTGTGTCCACAGAATAGAAGATGTTCTCGCCGATTGAATCTTGCAAGTCAGAATGTACAATCTTTATTCTGTAGTTGGCGTCAATATTGATCTGGGGCACCACAACATCGTTTTTAATATCTTTGTTTACTGAACTACTTATTTCTCCATCCAAAGTCACTATTTTCCAAGCCGGTGCATGGTTCGTGTTGCCCTCTAAAAAGGCGTCCCCTATCATATGTTCATACCTAAACACATCCTTTCTAGGAATTAAATTGGTGGGTATGTAGTCTACTTCGAAATATACTTGCCCGTCTTTGAGTGTGGTTGAATCGCCACCACTTGGTGCCGACGTAACTACCACTGAGTTGGGAGAATTCTCTACCTCTTCGAAGAGTACAAGACTCTCAAGGTATGCGGTTTCATTCTTTATTCTTTCATGAATTTCATTTTGTTTTTCTGTTAAGCCAACATAGTGCCCATCATATATCACATTATCGTCAAAGAAGCCATAATATTCGGGCTTAAAAGTTCCTTCGCCCAGCAAATAGTGACCATAAGGAGTTAATTTGAAGTCTAATACTTGTTCTTTTTTATCTAAAAACTTAGCCATTAGTATGTGCTCCCGTCACCGGTGGTACCAAGACCGCTTGTTCCACCGCCCATTCCGCCGGCTTCTCCAGCATCAGTTCCTGCCGTAGCTGTGCCTCCTCCTAAACCCATGTTGCTAGTGCCAATATTTACTTGACCTGTGGCTCCTCTTGGTCCAACACTGACGATTGTTCCTGGTCCGGATGTGGTCGCGTTTGTTCCAAATACGTTGCCCAGTGCAGCTGCAGACATTTGTTGTGAGGCTATTTGCGAATTAGCCTGTAAGATGTCATAAGTTGCTGTTAACCCCGAACCAATTTTAGCTACCTTCGGATTGTAGGCTCCCTTGAGATCTTTTGAGAACTCAAATCTGTTGTCTGTTATGTTTGCTTTTTCGGAATATTTGATTTCTGCGCTCATTTTTGCCATCTCCACAAAGGATACATAGTCATATGGCCAGTTGTATGAATATTTGTAAGAGTTCTCAAGTGTTGATAAGTCTACTGAATCCAATGTTATCTTGTCGGCTTGGTTGTCAACGAAATCCCAGTAACTTTCTTGACCCTTTTGCTTGACCTTGAAAACCATCCAGCGAAGATTTTCGTTTTCTTCAAGCACTGTCTCATTTAACAATTCTGCATCTAATAGTTCATGTGCAACCGATTTATGTTGAAAACTTACTTTCTTGTAATCTCTTGGTGCAAGATTTTGCCATATATATGATAAATCGTCCTTATCAAGTTCGTATTCAAACTCAAATATGTACATTACAAATGGATTTGCGGCGCCGTCTGGATTACCTAAGAAATCAAATTGTGGCGGAAGAACATACTTTTGCATTTTCTGTAATTGTTTGCTGATGCTTGCTCCAGCAGCCTCAAGCGAGTTTCCAATCGCGCTTCCAAAAGCTGATGTTTTTGCAGCAGCAAACCTTTCTTGCGGGATTTCAACAAAAGATTTCTTAAACTGTGATGTGGGCGATGCACTTATATCTGTTTGAGCTTGTTCAATAATATATGGGATCGCAACTATTGCTTCTCTGAGCACAGTTTTTTCCTTCAATACACCGATCTTTGTCTTTGTTTCTGTGTTGAATCCAACCAAATCTGCCAATGATTTGACTTGTTGATCGTAGTTTAACGTTGGAGTATCATTATTATACACACTCGGGAAGTCTTTAACCATATAGTGGTTTCTGAGCCAGTTTTTTGGGATCTCATCAATGCTAATGTGTACTCCCTTATCATCTTCTGGTATCACACCAAATTGATGCCACATGCCGCGCGGAGTTGCTATAGCTGAATAATTTGATGGAAATGTTATATTGGAACCAGAAATTGGGTGTACCCCGAAATCGCTAAAGTTTAACATGGGGGTCTCAAATTTTGATTTAATAATCCATCGATCACCAACAATAGATCCAGGGCGAGTTGTTTGCAAAACACCAAACTTGTCTTTCTCGATAAAAGTTTCTGTTTTGATTCCAAACAAGTTGAAACTTGCGCTGAGTTGCATTGAGGAGTCATTAATCATAGCTCCTCCATATGGAGAATCTCCATATTCTTGAATTCCATCATTGCATGTTATATCGTCCGGAATAAGAGCCCTCGTTATGCCGTTAGATAAGCTACCGGAGCATCTGGCGCCAGCATCAAATCTCCAGTATACCGCGTCTGTTTCTGACATTATCTTTCTTAAGCTATATGTGCCAGCTGACGGTCTGAAAATTAAATCGCACCATGCTTCTCCGTTGGTGTACGGGGGAGTGAACGAGGGATTGATTCCGATAAAGCTATCTAAACTTGATGATTGGGCGGACGTCCAATAACTGAGTCCTGCTTGCCTTCCTGACACCGGTGGTCCAAACGCGCTAGGTCGACTGTACATAGTAAAGCTTTCTTTGAAATCTGGGTTATAGTTTGGATCCTGGGGTAGTTGAAAATAATCTGCTGAACCACTTTGGCTTGAACCGGATGGGAAGGATGGGTACCCAAGACCTTGTCCCACAGATAAAATTGGTCTGCCACCAAACGTTTGAAACCTATTTGGGTTGGCGCCGGCGGATGGCAAGCTAAACATTCCGTCGGGCTCGTTTTCATATGTTCGAGGACCAATCGTTGATCTTTCTAGCTTGACCCTCATCATATATACTTCGTCGCCCTTGAAGGTGTAGTCTTGCGTCACTAACGAAGATTGCAAACTAGTAAATTGCCCATCCTTAAGGAAGAATGATGGGACACTGCCAAAGAAATTACTTGCTATTTTTGTATAATTTTCTTTAGACTTGTTAGGTACCCACGAGGCTGTCGACCACATCTGTCCATAAAATGGATTACTTTCCATATCATAGAATGCTTTTCCTTGTAAGTATTTATCTGGATTGACCATTGTCTCGAAAGGCAACCTCTCGTCCCACAACTTCCATCCGGATGCCTGTCCTATCGCGGCAATTTTGGCATCAGGATTGAGCGTCAGTGCCCAAGAGCCACTAGAGTGGAATCCATCAGCATCTGATCTCCAATTATGGTCAAATTTTCTAATCTTAAACGGATCATTAACAATTGGATAATCAACCGCTAAGCCAGACTTAATTGTATTGTACAAGATACCCGGTGAAAAAAGCTTATTAAACATGGGGCGCGCGCCGACTGATCGAGCATAGATGCCGATGCCACCGGAGGTTCTAGTGTTTCCGGGATATAACACTTCTCCCGAGCCGGTGCCCGGATTGTAGAAATTAGAACCCATAATGTAGTTTACACCAATGTTATCTGCATAAGAGTTTTTAAACTCTTCTACCATTTGAAGTGTTCTTTGTGCTGGATAAAAACCCTTGTAAGGATTGAACCTAATGGCGCCGGTACAGGAAATCTTAATTTCGGTAGCATTGAGTAAAGATGTGTTTTTGATTCTTAAGAAGTCATGCAAAAATTCTGAATTTGAGTACGTTGTGAAGAACGAATTGTCTTCTTTGCTGTTGGATCCTGTGACGTGTGGGATTTCCAAATCTAACCCAACATATCTATTTAAACTATCAGAATCGTCGAGATAAGCATTCATATGTTCGCTCATTCTGTACTCTGGTATTATAGAATATCCCTTAGCCATTAATTTCAAATCTTGTCTATATGTGTCATAATCTGTGAACCAAGGGTTTGACGGTGCTGATACGAAAGTCGCATTATTCTCTGCAGACATTGTTATATAACCAGCCTGGGCTGCGGCTTCCCACAACGCTTCTCCACCGCCGGTGTCGATCCATGATGAAGAGCCAAATGACGCAGATGCCAATGTCGTAGTAAGCGCACCCTCAAGACCGGCATACGGCAATTTTGGTCCATATGGTGATTTTGTCGACTGTCTTGTTTGTAAAGAATGCTTTCTGCTGTAAAGAGCACCAGCGGCGCCGCCGGAGATGGCGAGAACG
>Ga0206125_10004791_pt1 | contig 11770 bp, 5 predicted proteins | sample Helgoland_Spring_4_FD_148598 | JGI IMG/M metagenome (GOLD analysis project Ga0206125, IMG submission 148598) | Pelagic subsurface seawater microbial communities from Kabeltonne, Helgoland, North Sea - Helgoland_Spring_Bloom_20160331_1 | ecosystem: Environmental > Aquatic > Marine > Epipelagic ...
GCGTTATGTGTATGTAATATTTGAGATTTGAGCGATTAAGTCCGCCCAGAGGACTTGCCAAAGTTCCCATTGGAAGGGATCTGTTGACTCTTGGTTCCCGTGCGTCAGGGTTTGATGCGCTTCTTCGCACCGTATTCGACCTGTTCGCGGTGACCAGGAACAGACTCTGTTTGGATGCGTCGGTCGAAGTCGGTGTGCGCCGCGGCGAAGTCAGCCTTGGTCGCGCGGCGCTGCACAGGAGGTCTGTATGCATTACATGCGTCGGTAATCATTGCCATAAGTGTAGCGTCGGATATATCCATGGTGAATGTATGTGGTTGCTTATGGGATATTCGTATGGGAGACAATCAATTTGTGGGATTGTAAAAATACATGATGGTAGTAATATTATCATGTATTTATCGGTTTCTTTCTATCTCTTGGTTCTTCTTGTTTTCTTGCGTTTGTTCGCCCTCGCGCGTCTCTTTTTTGAACGCGCTGCGCTGCGTCTCTTTTTGGATTTAGAGGCGCGGCGCAACGTGCGCTTCCGACGCCCGCCAGCACCTAGGTAAGAAATTCCATCTGGACTTCTGGCAAATTGGGGTTGTCCATCTTCACCGACATATTGGTGAATGGGTAGTTGTTCGACCGTCTGTGCCAACGCCTGTCTTTTTTGCAGGTTGTCCCTCCTTTCTTGATTTTTTTGTGTGTCGGTCTTTTTGTAAAATAGCGTTCTAAAGTTTTCATTGACTGTAGTAGGGGTTTTATACGTAGTCGTCTCATGTTGTGGTCCAGGTAGCAGAAGATTCCCTGAAAACTGTCGTATGACAATAAAACGTTGTTGAAAAGGGCTAAACTGACCAGTGTATGTACCCGAGTATTTCACTCGGTTTTCCCACTGGCCATCGACACTGAAATGAGGGTTCTTTTCCTGTTTCAGCACATAATATTCTTCACCTACAACCAGATCCGTGCCAAGAATTTCTTGCATTTCTGCAGCACCACCTACGTGGAAGTAAGATTGTCCATCTGGACCTTTGGAAAATGGGGGTTGTCCATCCTTATCGACATATTGGTGAATGGGTAGTTGTTCGAGCGTCCGTGCCAACGCCTGTCTTTTTTGCAGGTTGTCCCTCCTTTCTTGGGTTTTTTGTGTGTCGGTCTTCCTGTAAAATCGCGTTCTATTCTCTTCAGTGGTATTCGGATCTGTGGAATACGTAAGTGGATGATAATACATTTTATCAACAATATTCCTCCCCCTATAAATTTGTTTCGCTATAAATCCTCCTTGATTCTGATCAAACGGTCCATAGTATATAGCCGAGTATTTTTCTTGGGTGCGCCATTTTTTCTCTCCACGATATACGATAATGAATTGGGTTTCTACATAATATTCTTCACCTACTTCTAGTTCTGTGCCTAAAATTTCTTGCATCTGTGCTATTATAATATACGTAGATATATATATTATATCTTGTATGGAAAAAATATCTACATTGACGTATATAAATTGTCTAATGTCTCGTCTGGCCTATTTAGATGTCGAACTATTTGTAGACCGTTATGAAAAGATATTTTCACTGGCTGCGCTGCGCCCGCATTTGAAGGCGTTGCGCGGCGCATCGTTTTCATCTATGGATGCCGATACGTTGAGTGCGAAGACGCTAAAAGGGTTGTCTGAATCAGTGACCCGTATTCTGTACCCCAAGAAGGGATGTAATCTTTCCGATATACCGTCTCCATCGAAGGATATGGCGTACATAAGTATTTCTACGTCGAATTACTCTACGGTGTATGTTGTCGCCGACAAGCGAACTAAGTGTATTACCATTGGGTTTCGTGGTACTAGCTCACCCAAAGCCATTCGTTCCTATATGAGGTTGTCGTCTTCTATTCCCACGCGAACATGTTCGGACGATAATAAAGATGCTTATTTAATTGGAATATTCAAACTAGTAAGCGAGATGTTCTATACAATATCTGAGGCAGTTCATATGCTTTCCAAGGAGTTCTTGGGCGCAGGTGCGAAGTTGGTTGTGACAGGGCATTCTCTCGGCGGCGCATGCGCGCAGATATTCACCTATCTATGGATTAAGACGCGTGCAAAGAAGTCGCGCGAGCGCGTATGTTGTCACACATTTGCTGCCCCTCGAGTAATGAATGTTTATGCTGCAGACAAATTTGCAAGTTTTGTGGAAGAGGGTCGCATTCTATTTCGACGCGTGGTGACCATGGGTGATCCTATACCACATCTGCCTGGCAAAAGCAGTTCATTGACTGATATGCGTACATATAGTCACCCTGACGAGACGCGTGATATTGAAGTGGGTGGTCGTCTGGTGTTGCTATGCACGAATTTCAGAAAAACTAGAAAAAATGAATGCATGTCGAACCACGGAATACAACGCAGTTCGAAATGGACACGTCGTGCGAACACGCCGCAAAAAAAGCAACATCACGGAAATTATATGGGTGTCCGGTTTAATACTATGAGTAAATATGGTCTGTTCAATCCACTACATGAAGTTAAACGTAATATGTCAAATGATACTATTTGTCGCGTTATTGTAGGGTCGCATGCCAGTATTAATTTAACAGGAAGCGAAAGAAAAACAGGCGGAACAAGCATTTCGTTTTTTAATCTACAAATGATAAAAACTCCTGAAATGAGTATTCTTGAAAAGGTTGCCTTAAAAATAAAGAAAACGGTTGCGAGCGATTACGCGCACGCGGACGTGTACATGTCCGCACGCGTGTTTGCAGATATAGTGCGCTACGGATCGGAAATGACCTCCGATACGAATCCTCTGCGTGCGGTCGCATACGTTGCGCTCGACCTCGAAGACGTTGCGCCGCGGCCGCGTCTGATCTGCGTGTAGGGGTGTTAAATTTATATCTAATACATAGATGATATAAATTATCTTTTTTTGTTTACACTTGATTGGAAGAAGAAGGATCAAGCATTTCAATCACTGATTCTTCTTCCTTTTTTTCTTCGGGTTCGGTGTCCGCATCAGCGTCGGCGTCGCCATCCACGACAGCACCAATGATGTGGTCGGGATCACATTGGTTAAATTGGCTTCTCTCCATGAGGTACGAACTGTAAAAGACATTTTCAGGAGTATTTACTACTTCAAAGATTTCCATCAGTTTGCCAATGATAAATCCAGCGTTCGTCACTAATACCGTATACGTCTTCGCATCCAGTTTGTTGTCGATAATGGGGATTGCGGAGAGAATGGTGTTAATAGCAAATGCAATCATTGCAATGTATCCAGCATTACGGTATTTGCTGTCAAGCATATGCAACTTGCTCACCTTTTCAGGACCCAGATTAATGAGGGCCTCACCAACAGCCTCGTTATCTTTGGGCAGTTCGCGGTCAAACTCTAAGTACTCGATCATAGAGTTTTCTCTCGATATCTCGATATAGTAGAGATACATGAATCCAAGAAGAGTCATGACATTCGTGCACGATGCAGCCATGTAGAGTCCGTCCGACCCCGCGAACAATTTCTCCGTCATCCCACATGATTCGCCAGCACAATCTTGTGGGACGAACATAATGAGCATGCTTGCAACGAGTGCTTTGTAAAACTCCCCAAAAAAGGAGAGTGCGATATTAATGCGCTGAGAGTTGTCTGAGACCTTTTGTTTCATCGTCGGTTATGTATACTACTGTGATAAAAACGTCTAGGGTCGGACGCGTTATTTTGTGTGGTACAGTACAGAGGTCGGAGAATGCTAAATGAGTTGGATAAGTTGTCGTTTCGACTGCTTCGAATGCGCCGCCGATGCGCTATAATCGAGTGCGACACCAGCCGTTTGCAATCGTATCCGCGTATAGATTGTAGGATTTGCGTGTCAACGGGCTATTGTACATCTGAGAATGTCCCATGTCAATATCCTACTTCAATGGATGTTTTATATCCACAAATGTTTAATCGGACGATAGTGTACAATCCACATGGGAGATGTTATAATTGGAAGTATCTCTCGGTTCAGCGAGATTATCAAAGGACTGAAAGACCAGATCAATGAGATCGATCAAATCAAAAAGTTAATGAAGTCTCATTTGCCTACGTTCATAAAAGCATTAAACCGTATCAATACGTCTTTAGAGATGTTGACCTACGTGTTTCAAGGGACACCTGCGCACAACGAGTTGTTTAAACATAAGTTGTTATCCTTCTCTCAAATCGAGACGATCGTGGTCAAGTTGGAGCCGATGCATACGTTATTAACGCTTCTCCGTACATTAAACTGCACAGACAAGTTTGTGGATCGCATGAAATTATACTGGCAATTGTACACGAACTACGAGCGTCCGTCTCTGATCCATGCCCAATTGAAGCGGTATTTCCGAATCATCGAGAACGCATTGCCGGTGATAATCGAGTTAAACAGCACGATTTTCGGCAGCGCGATGCGCATCAAGCAGCCAATATTGCGCAAGGCGTGGATGTTGGTGGGCGATAATCAGTTGAATGACAGTTCATTACCTGTCAATATCATCCAAGACAATCTGTACATGCTTTTAAAATTAGAACTTGATGAAAGAACGATTAATAGTCTGCACAAGAAAAAGGAAAAATACAAGATAGTCATAAATCAGATAGTAACAGATATCGATAACCGCGGCGCATCGGACGGCGATGGCAACATTTCGCTTGCGGAGTTGAACGATTTACCTGATGAGGTGATGGAGAATATTCATAATGGTGATCACGATGACCATGACGACCATAACTATCAATATGATGATGTATGTGAGGTAGATTATCGTCGCAAGCCGTCTAGTACAGACAGATTAAAGAAGTTTGAAGATGCATGTAATTGGATTTGTGCAATGATCTCTGGAAGAAGTGGTAAGGTGTGTTCCGAAGAGATTGAAGAAATACCTGCACCGATAAAATATGTGACACAGGCTCAAAAGAACCACTATATTGTTCGCGCAACTGATTTTTTTGACCGATATAGGTCGTATTTAAGAAAGATGGAAAAACAAACCAAGGTAAAATCTGCTATTTCACTAGTCGACAAATCGAAATCTGAATCAGCGATTCTCTCTTCCAGTGGCAGTGATAAAGATTCAGACGGGCAAGCGGAGCAGCCGGACTTCGTCGGGTCTGATATTGAATATGAAGGGCTTGCTGCACTATTTAGTGATAATGTTCAGTTAAGTGTTCCCATAACACTAGATAAAAACCCTAAAATAAATGGAATGTCTCTTCGAAACATTCCTCCAAAATCTACAGGCGATTATGGTCATAATTTTATATCGAAAAAGATTGCAGCATTGGACATAAAGCGACCTAGTGAGTTCAGCGACAAGTTGCGCGACGACATCAATATTTTGACAACGGTGACATTTACGATAATTGCTAACGATCAGGGTTGGGGTGGGTCAAACAGTGCGCACGTGCGTTACCAGATTAATGATGGTAATTGTATAAAGGCGTTTACCATAACTCGACGCCCAAAGGATAATCTGCAGGCAGAGTATGCTTTTACCATTAATGGGTGCGAACTAAACAAAAACCAAGATAGAAACGCCGCACAAACGATTTACATTTGGTTATATTGTCCTCCATGGGCTGGATGGGAGGCAGAAGTGCATAAAATATCGTGCGAGCTTAAGTATAATTAGAGATACCTTCTTAACGATTTAACGAGACGCGTACCTTGCGCCGCACCATGTCTTCGTCTTGAAATAGGTGAACACGACACTGAACCTTGGTCTGTAGCGGTGGAAGCAGGTCATGTTCTGTTTCTACGAGCGGTGCAGCTGCGCGTGCCACAAGTTTCAGTCGAGGAATAAACACACTGATACGCCTGCTTTCTGTGTCGATGTCGCATACGTATGCGTCCCAGTCGTTTTCTAATATTTCTGGTTCATGCGCCACGGCGGCGACGAGTGCGCAGTCGTTCTGCACCTTTCTGATGGCGGTCATGCGTTCATTAATATGATCTAGACGCGCGATCCACTTGGCGTAGAATACGTCACTGTACATGCGTTCGGTTTCTTTGGTTATAAGATTTAGATGGCGTTGCAAACGCGTCATGTTAAGTAAATCGGCAAGTCGGCGAATAGGTGATGTAATATGTATATATTCTGGTGCATTTAGCGCAGCGTGTCGCAGCGCAACGTCTTGATTATTGGCAGGAATGTTTTCTATATTTATGTATTTCGCTGCTCCGCCCGAACGGAAGAACTGCGCGGCGATCGCACACGTAACGCCAGCGGTAGGCTCATTCTCCGTTCCTTGGTCTGGTGCCGCGCGGAATATGCCGGTGCCTTCGGCGCGCAACGCGCGCGCCGCGACGCAGTTCATGAGGATCATGAGGTAGGCGACTACGTCATGACTATCCACTATTTCAGTGAGATACTTTTGGTCAGGCATCGCACACATCTTGCGCGTGACAGAGAGGAGTTTGATATAGTCAGGGTCGCGCAGGAGTGCGCGGCTTTCATATTGATAATTTTTAGCAACGCGTATTTGGACGCGGTTGAACACGGTTCCCACAATCTCGTTGTCGATGATTGTGAGTTCCAACGCAAATGCATCGCGAAGTTTGTCTACGACAAGACTACATATGTCGTCGGATAGGACGGGTGGAAGCATGGGTTTTTTGGATTGGTCTGCGTCCTTGGGTAGGTATACGGTTGCGACACGTTCGGATACGTGTTCCCACGTGTCCATGCGCGTGAGAATAGACGGGACGTCGGCAATGTATATTGTAATCTTGTATGCAGACCGCCCCTCTGCCTCGACGATAGTTTCAATGTTGACCGCATCGTCAAAGTCAGTGCTTCCTCCGGGGTCGATGGTGAGTATCCTTGGTGTTTGTTCAACGGAACTATTTGGATCTAGTTCAACGGACATACTCTTTATTGCTTTTGCGGTTGCGCGCGTGAATGCAGAGATAGGCTCGGTGATTTTATGACAGAGAAGTTGGTATTCATAGTAATGTGCAAGCACATCTACGGGACCAATGGTACTATCTAGTTTGGCTATATGAGAACCTTTTGTGTCATTATTGTATGTTTCTATGTGGAAGGTCACATATAGATTGGTAAAACTTTTACTGAACCCAACATGCTTCATTTCGTATGGGACAAGAACCGTATCCATACTTCGATCGTTAGGAACACATTTATACAAGAGTTTATTCTTTGGATTGTTTTTGTATCTTCCATAAGTGCGATTGTTCTTTAGGATTAGAACACCTGTTGTAACAGGTGTTTGCATTGTTGTTTGCACGCGTTATATATAAGTATGATACAATGACTATGTACATAGAACAATATCAATTCTTATAATTTGTCACAATCAATTAAATATATATATCTATTTATACTAGATGACATTTCGACCAACAAGTAAGTCTGAACTACAAAATGCTGTAACCAGTTGGTGTGATAGTCAAAACAATGGTATAGCAAATTATTTTCAACCTTACAATAATGCATCCTTTATAACATCACACGCTAGTCCCACTCCAGGCAATGGTCAGAATATCCCACCGTACGCCGTCTCTTGGGATTACAATTTGGACACTACGACGAATATGACGTCTATGACGTCATATAACAGTGATGCCTCCCGTCAATCGACGCCCGATGATCAATTGTATAATAATACCACAGCAACAGCGGAGTCTAAACAAGTTGTTGTTTCTACTAATAGTTATATAAGGTTTAAATACGATATTAGTAGCGAGACGTGGGATATACTTCAAGTTGCATTACGCAAACTTAACCCTACTACTAATAACTATGACACTGTAAATTCGACGAGTTTTTCAGGAGGCAATCCCAATATAGGATATTATGATAGTGGCAATTTTTTTACTTTTTATGGTGCCGGAACTTATAAATTTGAGATTTCTTTTAGGAAGGATCAGAGCGTTTCAATGTATCGAGATAATGCAATCATTTCAGAATTTAGATGGACAACATACCCGCCCATCAACACATGGGACACGTCTCAAATCACGAACATGTCAAATTTATTTGAGAATCAGGCATACTTTAACGACGACATCGGGAACTGGAATACTTCGAATGTGACGAATATGTATCGTATGTTCAATGGCGCGACCTCGTTCAATCAAAACATCGGAAGTTGGACCACCTATAATGTGACGAATATGTCTAATATGTTCAATTCTGCGCACGTGTTCAACAATAACAATAGTTCGACTATCGGAAACTGGAACACCTCGATGGTGACGAACATGCGCGAGATGTTCAGTCAGGCGTACGTGTTCAACCAAAACATTGGAGGCTGGCAGACACCGAATGTGTCGGATATGTATGCTTTGTTCTATAATGCGTACGCGTTCAACCAAAACCTTGGAAGTTGGAACACCTCGAAGGTGACGGATATGAGATATATGTTCTTTCAGGCGGCGGTGTTCAACAATAACAATAGTTCAACTATCGGAAACTGGAACACCTCGAAGGTGACGAAGATGGATTCTATGTTCTATGGTGCGTACGTTTTCAACCAAGACATCGGTGCATGGGACGTAAGTAAAGTGCGGAATATGGGGCACATGTTCTATGATGCTAGAGCATTCAACAATAACAGTAGTGCAAGTATCGGAGGCTGGGACACCTCGATGGTAGAAGATATGAATAACATGTTCAGTAAGTGGGTGAACGCGTATACGATTGTAGTATTCGCCCAAGATATAAGGTATTGGGATACCTCCCTTGTAACCAACTTTAGTAATATGTTTTATCAGAACAATACTTTTCAAACGAATTTCAATGTAGGTTCAACTCCACCCTCTTCTTTTTTCTCCCTCTTCCGTCCTTCTAGCAATCAAGAACTAAAAGATGCGGTGGATGCGTGGGGTGGTTCGATTATATGGAACAATAATACCACTCCAACATATCCATGGGCTGATGCTCCTGGTGTTAATTCAAGTTATGTTAGCCAAATGACATCAACGACTCATGTGGATAGTACTTCTTCAACTATTCAAGTCACAGTTAGATCTACTAGTTGGTTCAACATAAGTTTTAACTATGACGTTAGTTCTGAGGGTTCAACGAGTCAATATGACCACTTTTTATTTTCCAAATCAGAAGATTATGGTTCTTTTCAGCAACTGTTAAAGGAGTCTGGATCGAATACTACTCAATACCCCGGCTCAGTCAATACTTATGAGAATACTACTGGTTCATACTACGACAACTTTTCGGCTGGAGTTTATGTATTTGAGTTTAAGTATTATAAAGACGGCTCAAACAGTTATGGTCGAGATAATGCAATTATTTCAAATCTCTCTATTAGTGGTGTCACCGCTCGCCCAGTGCTGAAACATATCAGCAATTGGGACACGTCTCTGATCACGAATATGGACAACTTATTCAAAGATAATACAACCTTTAATGACGATATTGGGGGGTGGGATACATCAAGTGTGGACAGTATGTATCAGATGTTCTATGGTGCAAGCGCGTTCAACCAAGAAATCAGGAGTTGGGATGTCAGTCAAGTTGTCCAGATGAGTAGTATGTTCTTTGATGCAACAGCCTTTATAACTGAATATACAAATGAATTTGGGTTTAATAGTGGAACTCCATACATCTATTTCTGGAGTTTCGCACCCCAGACCAATCAAGAACTTGCCACCGCGGTGAATGAATGGTGTAAACCGTCTTCAGATTCCAGTAAAAACCCAGATGCGTATTTTGGAAGACCTATTAACACATGGAACACGTCTTTTATCACGGATATGAGCCAGTTATTCAGTGGTAAAACAACATTTAATGATGACATCGGTAAGTGGGATACATCAAACGTAACGAATATGTATATGATGTTCTATGGTGCAAGCGCGTTCAACCAAGAAATCAGAAAGTACTTATTAGTACCTCCATATAATACAGGTAATTATGATGCATGGGACACATCGAGGGTGACGAATATGTTTCAGATGTTTTCTTTGGCGATCGCATTCAACCAAGACATCGGATCATGGGATACCTCGCAGGTTACAGATATGGGGAGTATGTTCGCCGGTGCCTCAGCGTTCAACCAAGACATCGGATCATGGGATACCTCGCAGGTTACAAATATGTCGAGCATGTTCAATAACCTGTCGAGCATTACCCCAACCACGTTTAACAATAACGGTAATGCAAGTATCGGGAACTGGGACACCTCGAATGTTTTGAGTATGAATTCGATGTTTATGCTTACGAATAATTTCAACCAAGACATCAGGTATTGGAGTGTCGGTTTCTCCACGGATTTAAGTTCTATGTTCAATAGTGCGGAGGGGATGTATACTTCTTACGGTGGGAGCATCGGGTTCGCCCGGCCAACTCCATCATCTACCTTTTTTAATCAGTTTTCAGACAATGGCGTCACGTATTATTTTACAGAAGATAGTAATAATGCCGTGACGATTACCAGTGCCAAGATGTTGAATGGATCAACCTTAGGTAGTGGGTGGATTTCTATTCCCAGTTCCTTCACGGTAGCGGGTGTTGTGCATACCATACGACATATTGGAACCAACGCGTTCCAATCGACCGGGATCACCTCCGTCGAGATCCCCGCATCTGTCCAGACCATTTGGGTTCAGGCATTCTATGGCTGCACCAGCCTTGCATCCGTCTCCTTCGCTGCGGGTAGCGAGCTCGAGACCATCGGGAGTAGCGCGTTCGGAAGTACCGCGCTCGCATCCATCGTCATCCCCGCATCCGTCACCACCATCAGGTCATACGCGTTCAATTACTGTTCCAGTCTTGCATCCGTCTCCTTCGCTGCGGATAGCGGGCTATTAACCATCGGAAGTTCCGCGTTCGAAAACACCGCACTCACCTCCATCACCATCCCATCATCCGTCACATCCATCGAGGGTGCCGCGTTCCGCTCGTGTTCCACCCTTGCGTCCGTCTCCTTCGCTACAGGTAGCGAGCTATTAACCATCGCATATAACGCGTTCCGAGAGTCCGCGCTCACCTCCATCGTCATCCCCGCATCCGTCGCCTCCATCGGGTCACATGCGTTCAGATCGTGTTCCAGCCTTGCATCCGTTACCTTCATCGAATCCACGGACTGGACCAATGGGATTACCATCGAAACTAATGCGTTCGTAACTACTACTTCGCTCGCCACGATATACATCGCCAACGGACAGAAAATCAACAATGTTCCAATCACGTCGCCCGGTTCCATGTCTAACCCTTACGGACACGTGGGAGATGTCACATTATCGACTATATTTACTGATAATGGCGTGACCTATACGTATACAATAAAATCGGGTACGACAACGGACGTAATAATTACGGGGACGACTGCAGGAACGTCTCTCTCGGGCAGCATCGTGATCCCTTCTACCTTCACTGTCATTGGCACCCAATACACGGTCGTGGAGATCGGAAATTTCGCGTTCGAACATACCGGTCTCACCTCCATTGCCATCCCCGCATCCGTCACCGCCATCGGGTATACCGTGTTCTATCTGGCTGCCAGCCTTACAACCGTCACGTTCGCTGATATTGAAAATAGCGGGCTATTAACCATCGGGAATAGCGCGTTCCAAGAGTCCGGTCTCACCACCGTCACCATCCCCTCATCCGTCACCGAGATCGGGAGTAGCGCGTTCTATCTGGCTGCCAGCCTTACAACCGTCACGTTCGCTGATATTGAAAATAGCGGGCTATTAACCATCGGGAATAGCGCGTTCCAAGAGTCCGGGATCACCACCGTCACCATCCCCTCATCCGTCACCGAGATCGGGAGTAGCGCGTTCCAACAGA
>Ga0206125_10004796_pt1 | contig 11752 bp, 18 predicted proteins | sample Helgoland_Spring_4_FD_148598 | JGI IMG/M metagenome (GOLD analysis project Ga0206125, IMG submission 148598) | Pelagic subsurface seawater microbial communities from Kabeltonne, Helgoland, North Sea - Helgoland_Spring_Bloom_20160331_1 | ecosystem: Environmental > Aquatic > Marine > Epipelagic ...
TGCAGTAGTCTCGGTGGCTGCAGTAGTCTCGGCGGCTGCAGTAGTCTCGGTGGCTGCAGTAGTCTCGGTGGCTGCAGTAGTCTCGGTGGCTGCAGTAGTCTCGGCGGCTGCAGTAGTCTCGGCGGCTGCAGTAGTCTCGGAGGATTCATCAAATCCTTCCTTAGGATTAACTTTAATTAAATTAAATACTAATATAACTATTGTTACAATTAATAAAATAGTAAATATTTTCATAATATCCATATAATATAACATACTATATTTTTAAAAACTAAATAAATTAAATAAATTAACAACCATCTAAAGGTTTTCTAAATGGATCTGGACAAATTGTAGTTTGGAGCCATGGACTTACTTGAACTTGTGGATTTGGAGGTTCTGATCTTAACCCTCTATTAGCATTCCTCATACTACAACCTGTAGTATTAACCCCTATGTGATGACCAGCATTTAATAAACTCTTACAATTTGCATCGCCATCATTATTTGGAACCACCTTACTCCACTTACAATCTTCACCGGATGGAAATAAAGGTTCTGAATTTAGTTTGTCAGTGTTAGATCCCGGCTCATTACTCTGGAAATGTTCCACATGTTTACCAAAATGTTCTTTATGGTCTTTATGGTCTTTATGGTTCGCAAAATACTCTTTATCTTCACCTGGTTCCCCGTGTTCCTCTTGCGCATTTTCGAAATGTTCTTCGTGTTCCTCTTCGTGTTCCTCTTGCGCATTTTCGAAATGTTCTAAGTGTTTTTTATTTTCATAATTTTCATAAATCGGGGATACAGATTCATTTGGATTGAAATTTTCATCAGGACTATTTAATAAAACATATCCAAAATAACCACAAACAACTAATACTACAACTGAAAGTAATACTGAAACTTGTTCACCTAATTTTTGTTTATACATATGTATAAGTAAAAGTAAAACAACACCAACAACCAGTAATAATACTAATTTATTTACATTATTATCTAAACTGAAATTCATTGTATATAATTAAAACATATAATTTTTTTAGAAATTAATTAATAAAATCTTTTAATTTAATAAATTTATTTTGTAAATCCTCAATAATTGAATTTTTTTCATTAATCATTTTTTCATAATTGTGTTTTAGTAATTCTAATTCATTAAAATTAGTTGTTTCTGTAAAATCATCATTAGGTTCTACGGATTCAGGATGTTGTAAATTAATGTTATCTGTATCATCATTAATGTTATCTAAATCATCATTAGGTTCTACGGATTCAGGATGTTGTAAATTAATGTTATCTGTATCATCATTAATGTTATCTAAATCATCATTAGGTTCTACGGATTCAGGATGTTGTAAATTAATGTTATCTGTATCATCATTAATGTTGACTAAATCATCATTCGGTTCTACGGATTCAGGATGTTGTAAATTAATGTTGTCTAAATCATCATTCGGTTCTACGGATTCAGGATGTTGTAAATTAATGTTGTCTAAATCATCATTAATGTTGACAAAATCATCATTAACCATTTCATATGTTTCATTATTATCTACCTTTTCTGTAGATTCTATATCTGATAATAGATTATCATTAATTAAATAAATATTATCGTGTCCTTTCTGAAAAACCTTAATCTGTATAGGGACCCATTCACAAATAACTTGTTGTTTTAAATATCTTAAACCTTGCAACTTCAATACACATAATATTTTAGATTCTGGATTAATATCATTATATGTAATTAAATTATTATTACTATTATAAATACTACAACTAAGGTTACCTTTAACAACCGGTATTTTAATCTTTAATGATGGTGGTTTATTTCCTCGTCCAATCTTAATAGGTGTGCTATAAAATTCTTCAACAATATCTAGCGGAAATTCTTTACTAAACCATTCGCCACTATTTTTCTGTATTTGTATTACATTATGGTCATCTAAATTTGTAATAAATTCATAAAAATTCCAATGATTTTTGTCAAATTCTAATTCTAAATTGCATCGTGTATCATGTTTTAGTATTCCTTTACTTAATAATCGTGGGGTTTGGATATAAATGGGTTCACCATTATATTCGGCAAGTGACATGTAACTTCCACCCTTAACTTTATCTGGTTTATTAAATTTTATTTTTTGGGTATCTATAACGTTATAATCAATTATATTAATCATTTTATAATTAATTTATCCTTTTTTTTTATAATCTCAAAACGCAATTAACAGATTATAATATCCTTAAGTTTGAATTTATAATAATAAATCCCATTAATAAACCATAATTTATCAACAATTAAATTAGTATTAATATAAATATCTTTTTCTAAATTAAATAAATTAACAAAAGAATTATCCGTATTCTTAACAGTTGTAATAATTTTTTTATACTTTTCATAAACTTTTGTATATAATATCGAATTACCATCGGTGTATCGTAATTGTGAATTTAATTGTTCCTTAGGTATATTTAATAATTCAATTAATTTTGCCTCAAAGGTTTCAATAAAATACTCAAATAATTTAATACTATTATTATCGCCTTGAAGCTCTAAATTTAAAAAATAATTATTATATTTTGATTCGATACCAAAAGGCACATATAATTTAGGTGTCCAAAATTCAATTGAATTACCATTAAATTTAATATTATATGATGTTTTGACCGATTGTTCTAATGTGATATTCTTAATATCAATGTCTTCAAATTTCATTATAGTTTGTTATAGTTTGTTATAGTTTGTTATAGTTTATTATAGTGTTTTTTTTAAATAAAAAAAATATTCTATTTATTTAATGATAGAAGATTTAACAAATAAATTGTTTGATAAATTTCTTAAAAATATTAGCACGCCTGAAAATATTAAAAAAATACAATTGGCATTATTGGATCCGGTAATTTCATATACCTATAACCGGATATACCCCTATTTAATGCTAATCATAATAACATTTATATTAACGTTTATTTTAGTAATAATTATATTAATTATTTTACTAAAAAAAATAATATATTAAAAACTATATGGCGGATTTTAACAAACTTTCACTCCAAATAAATGAATGGCTTAAATACACCGAGACTATTGATAAATTTAATGCACAACTTAAAACTATTAAATCTAACAAATCTACACTTGAACAGAACATTATCTACACCCTCGAAGAAAATAATTTAACTGATAAGAAACTCCGAGTTGGGAATTCGCATATCCACTATAATATTACACATACTATGGCTCCATTATCCCTAAAACTATTAGAAACTGTATTAACCGAATATTTAACACCACATTTAAAAGAAAAAATACTAGAAAAAATAATGCGTGACCGTGAATCGCTAAAATCACAATCAATATCTTTAAAGAAAAAAAATGTTTATAGGAAAAAATCGATTCGAGCTAAGTAATCCATTTTACAGTTTTAACTATATTTTTTAGATTTTCGTTGACTTCATATGTGCGGAAAAAAAATATAATTTAAATCCCTCTATAATTTATCTAAACAGCCATTAAACTAAAAATGGACACGACTTATTTAGCTAAAGATTTGATATTCTGGGCATCCCAACCAGTCCACAATGAACTATTATTTGATAAAGTTTTTGATATACATGATGATGTCATGAAATTTATAGAAGATAAAAAACTTAATTTTGATGGCGATAAAGAATTATTCTTAATGAAATTAATGATTTTTATATACGATAATTCTGCGTCTTAACTATTTAATAATTATATGTTATTATATAAATTATATTATGTTTATTAGCTCTGAAGAACAAGTCGAGTTCTTCCGTAATTATTATTCTTATGAACTTATAGAACTATTTAATAAGATTAAAGAAAAAAATGAAAATTATAAATTATTAAACAATTGTTCTAAAGAAACAATGACTAATTTTATCGATTTAATAGGGCAAAATATAGATTTAAAAAAAATGTATTTGTCCCAATTAAAATCTTAATATATAGTATAAATGTCTATTAAAATTATTAATCAAAATCGCCGTAAGACACGAAAAAGACTTAAATCAAAACGATTTGTTAGAGATGGTTCCGTCCAACGATTAAAAATAGGCGGAAGGCATAAATCCAAACGATTATCTAAATCCAAACGATTTAATAAACGCAAGAGATTTGTTAGAGATGGTTCCGTCCAACGATTAAAAATAGGTGGTAGAAATTAATTATTCTTGTTACAATTACATCCACTATTACTATTACTATTCATACAAGAACAACCACTACCTCCACTACCTCCACAAGAACATCCATTACCTTTATTACCTAGTTTATTATGAGTTTTAATAACAAATACTAAATTTACAACTAATAAAATAATTAATATTACATGCATCATATCTAAACTCATCTTCATTCTATAGTATTAACCAATATTTTAAAATTGAATTTTTTTTATTTTTAATGTTTTATTAACAAAAACAATGATTTCAGGTAGTATTCAAAACTGGGGGGTTGATTTTCTCAGCTCTGAACATAAAAAATGTATTTGCGGTGAGATATTTGATTCTCCAAAATTTAGTAATGGGAAAATGATTTACACCAGCGATATTTACGATATATCATTATTTAATCACTTTTTCGATGAAGCATTAAATATTGAACCCAATATAATCGTTGAAACAAAAAATAAATCTAAATATATTCTTAATAATGTGTCGGATGATTTCAAGGATTATATTACTACACTCATTACCAACGATAAATTAGATACGAATAATTATAACTTTAATACAACTAAAGGAACGGTTAAATGTATTAAATGGTATTTTAATAAAATAGTTTAAGAGTATATCTCTATTTTTTATTATGACTAATAATAGCATTAATAGCATTAATAGCATTAATAGCATTCACGGATTTGTTGAATCTAAAATAGTATTTGATGTGGAAGAAGAAACAATTATTGACGATAAGAAATATATCACTATTTATACTAAAAATGAAACGGGAATTATAACAAAACACACTAAAATATATCGAATAGAAACCCTTAAAATGAATAAATCTGTTGTTGAACGCCGTAGTTGGGAAAAGTTCGGAGTTTCTAAAGGATTACCACCAGGTCCAGATAAAGCTTCTACAAATATAGTATATGATGAAGTTTTTTTTGAATTTACAAATAATAAAAAAATAGCAGATGATAAAGAAGAAGATAGTGGTGGAATCTTTGGATCCTCGAATAAAAGTGCGGTGACATGTAGACATTGTGGTGGAAATCATTGGTCTATAAAATGTACGAATAAAGATGCTAGTGTTAGTGCACATGGTGTTAGTGTACATGGTGTTAGTGCACATGGGGTAGAATCAAGTGGTAAATATGTCCCTAAATTTAAGAGAGATGGTGTAGATACTACTAAAGAAAATCGTAATAGAAATACAATTAATATAACAAATATTTCAACAAATTCCACAGAACAAGATGTCCGCGATTTATTCCATAATTATGGTCGTATTTCAAGATTATACTATAATGAATTTAAAGGATTCGCTTACGTCACATATTCTACATTAGATGCGTGTGAAAAAGCTATTGAAGCTGTAAATGGACATCCATACGACTATTTAATTTTAAGTGTCAAAATGGTCGAAAATAAAACTTAAACTTAGCTTTTCAAACAAAAAAAAAAAGTAATTTGGCTTTTTTAATATACTTTTTCTAAAAAGTATACTTAAAAATAAAATATAGTAAATTACTATAATGGATAACTTAAAAACTGGCGATTTAATTTTGTTTACAGGACACACAAAGGGTTGGCTTAAATATTTTTCATCTATGATAGAATTTGCGACACATTCTAATTTTTCACATGTTGGTATGATAGTAAAAGACCCTACATTTATATCACAATCTCTTAAAGGTACCTATGTATGGGAATCGGGTTGGGAAGGTGAAAAAGATCCACAAGATGGTAAAATTAAATTAGGGGTTCAACTAACACCAATACATGAAATTCTAGAAAACTTTAAAGCGTCAAAGATAATTATACGAAAAAATAATTTCCCCGCAAATACGTTCACCGATGATAAACTTAAAGAAATCCATAATACTGTATACGATAAACCATATGATATTATTCCTAAAGATTGGGTAGAGGCTTTATTTAGAAAAGATGGATATCCGCAAAAAACCGACAGATTTTGGTGTAGTGCATTAATAGGTTACATTTACACTAAATGTGGTATTTTAAAGGCTGATACCGATTGGTCTATACTAAGACCTTCTGATTTTTCATTAGATGGAGAACTACTTAATTTTAATGAGGGGTTTTCACTTTCGGTAGAAGAAACCCGAATTCAATAATAACCTTTTTAAAAAAGGTTGACCAAAATAAATAATGTTTTGGCTAAACTTTTATAACCTTTTTAAAAAAGGTTGACCAAAATAAATAATGTTTTGGCTAAACTTTTTAAAAAAGGTTGACCAAAATAAATAATGTTTTGGCTAAACTTTTATGAAAAAGCTTCGTAAATATGATCCGTATGTCCATTAACACTTTCATTATTTACATCATACATTAAATTATGTTCTATATTATCATCATTTATAACATTTATTTTAATAAATTTTTTAATTCTTATATAATCTAAAAAAGTGAATAAATATATAAAAATATTTATTCCATTTATAATTATACAATATAGGTAATAAAGCCATACAATATTACCATTTAAAATACATATGGACGATATGTATTCAATATTATAACTATTATATGAAAAAATACTTACGGTTGATACAAATCCTATATATTTAAAATATTTAATTGATAACAAACTTAATATAGAGTTAATTAATGTCATAAATGACAAAAAATAAGACTGACCACAATTTAATTCAACTAATGTTTTATTATGTATTTCTGTATCGGAATAATATGAAAATAGTATTAAACCTGATATTAATACTAAACTATTTAAAAAATATAAGCTAAAATTTTTTATATTTAACATATTACTGAATACTATATCCTTTAGTTTTAAGTTTATTTACTTTTCTTAAAAAGTATTGTTAAAAGTTTGTTTCGGGTCGCCGTTTAATCCACGATTTAATTTGGTCCAAACTACCTACATACTCTACAATTTTTCGCAACTTTGGACTATTTTTAGTAGATTTTAATACCGCTTCTTTATCATCGAAGAATTGTGTTATAAAGGCATATAGAACTACATCAGCTAAACTGATTCTGGTCCCCACCGAAAAATGTTCATGTTCGTTGCATAGTATATTTTCTAATAATTCAAGTTTTTCTAAAAGTGTTTCATTAAACCATTTATTTAGTCCGTCAACCTTTTCATCTTCTGGTAATTTTCTAACACTCTGATACACATCTTTAAAATCTCTAACATATTCACATAGAGCATCAATTCTACCAGCACTAATATCTGTATCACCCATCATATTAAATTTTCTACCTAAAAAACGTTCAATAGTCTTTGATTGTGAAAGAACTTCACCATCAACTTCTAAAAATGGCAATTTATTGAGAGACATTAGTAACTTATTATCAGATTTATCTTTTAAAAATTCGACTCTTTCCATATTATGAGTAGCCCAATCTATAATTTTTAATGGATATCTAAAATCTTCATATTTAGCATCGTTTAATGCTAATATAATACGCGATGTTTCGGCAAGACCTCGACCATTAAAATATACTAACTTCATTTTATACATTAATATAATAAAAATAATTTATTAAATAAACGATGTTTAACATAAACAAATAAGATGTTTCAAACCAAGCGTGGTCAAAATATTATTTGTTTATGTTAAAATCCCTATCAATTATTATTAATAATTGATTAGAATTTGGTTTTTTATTACTTTTTTTTTGTATTATATTATTTATTAAAGCATATTCATACAATTCAACTATTTTATTAAAATACTCAAATTCGCTCATTCCATCAAACATACATGAACCATATTTTTCATATTCATTTCTCCAAAAATCTATATTTTTATCTGTATCTTTAGTCCAGTATTTATTTAATTTATCTATAATGGGATCCAATTTATCTATCGAAAAATTAACATCCCTACAATATGTAGGACTAGAATTTAATGAATATTGGGGTCGTAATCCACTTATACTATAAAATCCATCCGATTCTTTAGATAAAGCTAAGTAATAAAAATCTTGGCGTTTATTCATATGTAGATGATATAATTCAGATATATATCCTAACATATAATTACACATTATTTTTTTGGTGTGTATATTTTACATATTTCATGTAAATTATCTAATAATGTCTTTAATTGTTTGTTATCATTTTTAGATAATGTTCTTCTATCAATTTTTCGCATCATAACATCCATAATTTTATTATAATATTTATTTTTATTAGATTTAGTTATTTTCTTTTTTGTTCTTTTAACCATTAATATAATTAAATATAAAAAATATAATTGTATATGGTAAAATAGTTCATCAAAATAGGAATGTAGCGTTCTTTTCAAATGAGTCTATTGGATATAAATATTCATATACGAATGGATTAGATTATATTGGATCTCATAGTGATGATGAAACTGGTTTGGGTAATAATGGCGTTATTTCAATATCAACTGGAGCAAATAGAAAATTTAGAATAAGAAATAAACAAACCAAAAAATAGAAATAGATGTAATTATGACTAATGGAATGATATTACATATGGGTAATTTTCAAAACGAAGTTACACATGAAATACCTATTCAAAAAAAAAATACAGAATCTAGACTATCATTTACATTTAGACACCATATACTTTTAAATTCCACTCCAAATAGATTTATTTTTATCCACAAATCATAATCTAAACATTTTCATACGACACCAAAATTAGGTTTAGAAAACGATACTCGGATACTCTGTCTTATTCGTTGGTAACCACCTTTCCATAGTAGAGGTAGAACAAACGACGGATGGTTTTAGGTCTTCGCCGAACACCACAATCGCGAAAACACCACGTTCCATTAATTTATCACATTCATTGTCAGCAGCTTCCTTCTCACAGTAATAAGAATCATCCCATGGTGCTCTCCTCAATGCCTCGATATACCTGCCTTCTTGTACCGTGTTATACTCCCAAACGCCACAAAGGCCGAACGACCCATATTTATTGAAGCTAATAGGTCGATTACATTTCGATTGCACTTCATCGATGGAAATTTCAGTGTGGCTGAACGCCATTTTTTCATCCTTTTCAGATTCAAGTGATAAGATGTGTGTTGACAATTCATCAACTTCGAGAATATGAAGTTTGCTTTGATCTTCAAAAGCTTCTTTAAACATCAATGATTCATGTTTCAATGACTTTTCGTTACGAATCATCGAAGAATTCAGTAGGGAGAAAACTTTCAACGCCGCGCGATTGACTTGTCGTTCATCAGACCCTTCGATATTAAAGAATGGAAGTGTTTGTGGAGGTTTTGTCTTATTTATCGTAGTAATAGTACATCCAAATTGTTCTTGAAGGTGTGATATGCAAGAACCTTTTCGACCAACAACAATTGAACCATGTGGGTTAGTAAATGGAACTTGTAAAGAGAACGGCATGATTTATATACAATATTATATTCCAATATTATCCAAATCAATTTTGTAAGGATATTATAAATACTATACTATACTATATTAAAACTAATGTTATGTTTAATAGTGGAACATTTATACAATAGAGTATATTAAAGTCAAATCAATTAATTCTTTAACCAACTCATTAATATTAAGTCATCTTTTATAATAAAATAGAGTAATCCCGAATATAAAACATAGTGTAGATTAATAATACCGTTATATAGTCTGTATGACATTAAAGATACTTGAATACACCAATTTATAACACATGTAACAACATAAATATAATAGGCGTATTTTTTACTATTATCTATTATAGCATTTAAATATGTTTTTGTATTATTGTCATTTTTTAAAAATCGCATTCCTAGATAGAAATTTACTAAAAATGCATAACTTGAAAATATCGTATATATAAATAGTAGTTGCCCCACATTTTCTATACTATTAAAATTAACATGTAATGCATACACTAAAAATAAACATGTTATTTTATGATGTATTTTTGTAGTATTTGGAAGATTTGGTACAATTAATAACGCGGTCAGATCATTGGCTACATATAATGACGCATAATAATATACTAAATTCATTTCATAGTAATCCTTGTGGATAAATTTGATACAATCGATAGATGCAAAAACACTTATATATAATAATACTAAACTCTTAACAACATTTTTAACAATATATAATTGTTTCGAAAATTGTATTTGTTGATAATTGGAATTAAATGTTAACGCGATATACATGAGTATATACATCAAAAACACTAAATATATATTTCGAAGAGCTATAAAATATTTTTCCATTGAAAATAATTCAAATTTAATTTTTAAATATCTTTCTTAAAACACTATTTAAAACACTATTTAAAACACCAATATACTATATTATTACCTATTATAGTTATTGATAATATAGAACATGGCTGACTAATATTAAATGATGAATTAAATATTTATATATAAAAAATTTAATGGAATATGCTTGGTATAGATAAAGCCATTGTGTGTCAAACTATATTGATATGTCAAGCCGAAATATGATTTGTGTACATAATATAACTAGGTATATCTCGTTTTAGAATCAATTTAATATACATAAATCTCCGACTCCTTTATCTGTACACTTCGCTTTTGTTTGTTCAGCTGTGCTTAATTGCTCTTGGTTCATACCACAATGTGTTTTATCTGTTACGCACCAACCGGCAGAAGCTCGGTGTGAAGTTCCATCTTTTGGACAATATATTGTATGATCTGGCTTCTTTCCATGTGGATTACCGCATTTAAGTGGTGGATCATGGTTTGGTGTATTCCATGGTGCTGGCGCTGGTGCTGGTGCTGGTGCTGGTGCTGGTGCTGGTGCTGGTGCTGGTGCTGGTGCTGGCGCTGGTGCTTTAGTCTTCCACCAATTATTGGGTTGTTCATTCCATGTATTATCTGGTCGTGCTCCTGATGGTGGTCGTGCTCCTGATGGTGCTCGTGCTCCTGCTGGTGCTCGTGCTCGTGCTCGTGCTCCTAATTTTAGTGATGATGGTTGTGCTTGTGCACGTGCTCCTAAAACGTTACGCATTATATCAAAGTGGGACGGTGGTTCACGTGATGTATTGTTAGTGTTTTTTTTTTCATTCCATTTTTTATCTGCTTTTATTGCTTCTCCTTTTGAATATGTTTGTTTAAAATATTTTGAAAAACCTTTTGAAAAACCTTTACTATTTTGTGTTGGTCTAAATCTTACTGAAGTTACATTATTATGTCGCCCCTTTTTACTAGAAGAAGGAACCAGTTCCCAATGTGGTCCGGGTAATTCTCTAGCTTTAACTGATGCTTTAAGACGCGCCTTTAACTCGCTCTTCGATTTTGCATTCCATCTTTTATCTGCATTTATTGCTTGCGTTCGTGTATATTTCGGAGACCATGGTGTAAACGGTGAATACCCTTTACTAGTTGGCTTTGGTGTAAATCTTACTGAAGTTACATTATTATGTTGTTTCCGCTTTTTACTAGAAGAAGGAACCCGTTCCCAATGTGGTCCGGGTAATACTCTAGCTTCACGGGATGCTTTAACTCTATTTATTAAATTATTCTCTCGGTTTAGTTTGCTAATTTTTTCTTTTTTTTTTTTTTTTTTTTTTTTTTTTTTTTTTTCTTTTTTTTTTTTTTTGTTTTTTTTGTTT
>Ga0206125_10004797_pt1 | contig 11750 bp, 18 predicted proteins | sample Helgoland_Spring_4_FD_148598 | JGI IMG/M metagenome (GOLD analysis project Ga0206125, IMG submission 148598) | Pelagic subsurface seawater microbial communities from Kabeltonne, Helgoland, North Sea - Helgoland_Spring_Bloom_20160331_1 | ecosystem: Environmental > Aquatic > Marine > Epipelagic ...
ACACTTTTTTAGAAGGTCTACATTTGACTACACCTTTGGACTTAGAACTACCACAAGGATTACCATTTTGATCTGTCCATTTTTCTTTTGCCCATCGTCTTAAATCTTCTTCAACACCATGTAATTCATTAGTAAAGTTAACAAAATCTTCTGATAATACATCTTTAAGTTTAATCATAATTATTTAACTAAATTTAATTCTTTTGCTTTGTTTATCCATATGGATCTAATTGATTCCATATCACTTTCTAATAAATATGTTTCATCTAAATATTCATGCATTTTGTCTAAAAATGATTTGCGTTCTTTTTTTGCTTGAGTGTACAATCCATGTAGCATTGCTGGTATTTCTTTGTCTAGCAAATGATATTGAGTTGTAGTTGCTGTTTCTCTTAATAATTGATCGTCTGGTAAATACTTTCCTGGTAATGTATTTAATCCACTTTGTGTAATATGTTCTATTTCATGTCTTAGTGTGTTAGACAATCGTAATGCAATATGACTTAAATGTTTTTTCTCTCCGTTAGTTCCAATTGAAACTTCTATGTAAGGTATTTGATCGCTAACTGGTTCTGTAGGATTATATGCATCTCCTGTAACATAAAGATTATTTGTATATAATGTTTGCAAACCTAAATAAAAATGTAATGGAATATCTCGATTAACAATTTCTTTGAACATGATTACTTCATAACTTAATCGTTTGTGTTTAGATACTTTGATTTGTTCTAAAATTAAACGAGACATTTGTGTTACCAAATTTCTATACTTGCCTGATATTTCTATTGTCTCGTGCATTTAATATAAATATTATTCTAATAAATTATAGTTCCAATATTTCTCTTTGTCTTTATTATATGGATTACCTGTTTGCATATAATAACAATTTAAACACAACAGCTGTAAATTTTCTATTCGATGATTTGTTGAGTCTCCATCTTTGAAATCTAATAGTAATGGAGTAGTATCATCTGTTATTCTTCTTTCTTCATATCCACAACTGTTACATTTTTCTGGAAGTATACCTAATGCTAATATTCTATTTCTTAATTTCCATACAGGATAATTTGGGTATTCTCCTTGTAATAATTTGTCAATTGAATATGGGCCGGCAGTTGCTTGTACAATGTCTTTACGTATACCTTTACCAGCTTGATTTTTGTGTAACTCCCATAACGTTTTATCTGACTTAGAATCTATAAATTGTTTTGCATATTTTTTATATGTAGTAAATGATACATTTAAAAATCTAGCAGCTTCAGAATTAGACTTGGTATTCTCCATAGCATACCTAATTTCTGACTCTGATAAATTCAAAGCAGACCTACCACGACCATACACATATTTATAGTCTACACCCACAAAATACCTTCTTTTTGTAATGTTTGTTGTGCTTGTTTTGGTAATACTTTTTGATCAAATAATTCACGCATTCGGTCTTTATTACCAGCTGGTGATATCATATCAATAAATGAAGAATCTGGATATCCAGTTAAACCTTTTAATGTATCCATCCAATCAATATAACTTCCATATTTTCTATCAAATTTCTGACCATCTGTTATATTTTCCCAATATTCTAATTGATCTTTTAATGGCCATAGATCCATAGGAACATCTTTTGATTTTCTCCTAGCTGGTAATGCTTCTTTATGACGATTTTTTCTTTCTTGCTTCTTGATAAATTTATCCATAAGATCCATTGATCTATCTTTTGGAGAAGCTCCTATTGTTGCTTTTTTACTCATTTTTTGTATTTTTCTTGTATTTGTACTAAACGTTTCCAAGCATTCTCTGCTCGGTAGACATATTTTTTAAATTTATTAATATCTTTTTTTTTTTTTTGTTTTTCTGCATATCGTAAATTTCTATGATATGAAGCGTGACACAATCCTATTCGTATTTTATCTAAAAGTTTCATTTTATTATTTTTGCTGATAATCCGTTAGCATCTAATTCTTTTAATATATATGAACATTGATCTTTAGTATTCATATATACTTGACATTCACCATTATTATGAATAATTTGGGTACATTGTATTGCTTGATAGTGATTATGTCCACATATTTCTTGTAGTACTCGTTGTACGTGCTGAAATGTGTTTGTGGAATCATTCATAACTATTATTTTATATTTTTTTAATCTTTTTTTTGGCATCTATTATAATTTGACACTGTTCGTATAATTGTTCTTTTTCTGCCCAAACTAATATATCATCTAAAAATTTGACTTTGTCTTCATGTTCCCAATGAAATGGCCAATTGATTTTGTTGGTTTTCATTTCTTCAATTGCAGATGTCATTAATTTAGTAATATAATTATCACCACTCATATAAATATTATAATAATTTTTTGGGAAATATACAACCTATATATTTGTTAAAAAATGGCTGCTTTCTTTCTGGCGTCTAGGAGTTAATCCAGAAAATCCTGGCTTATTTTGTCTAAATGATAATATACTTTTACCAGCTTCTTTATATTTTTTTTGTTTAACTAATTGTATAAAGTCTGATTTTAACATACCCTCACAACCAGAATTAAATACTAATGAAATTAACACATCAAACATTTCTTGTGTTACTAAAACATCTAATTTTTGAGCATCCCATCTTGTAAACATACGCCTAACACAATTTGCTGCATCTGTTAGATCATCATACATAAATTTTAATGCTTCTTGTTTTGTAATAGTCATATTAGGAGTTACTCCTTTAGTATGGCCATATCCAATTGTCCAACGATCTCCAGGCTTTTTATATGATTTTAATGCCGGCTCACTTTTTTTATCCGGTCGGCCTTCTTCATATTTAATAAAATCAAATATCCATTGACTTCCACGTAAATTTTTACCAACTTTAAAATTATTTGATTGCTCGTTTAATATAGCTTTAAGTTTTATCATTTATTAAGCTCTATTGCTGCTAATTGTTTTAATGCAGCTTTTTTAGTTGGGTGGGTACCTAATCGTTTACCTTTATCTTTTGGATAAACAACATATTCATCTCCAACTTTTTGAATTCTTTCAGCCATTAATTTAATTAACAAAGCTTTTTGTTTTTCTCTAGGAGCCATATGAGTTGGTTTCTCTTTGTGACCTCCACAACCGCAATCTTCTTCTATCATTTTTTATTCCTTTTATATGGAAACATTTTATTTAATTTGTCTTGCCGTTTATTACATCCACAATCGCCAGTTGTTAATTCTGCAATTCGTTCTGCTAATTTATCTAATTTAGTAATAGATGTAATTTTTTTTATATCATCGCCTAATCCTCTAGATTTCATTTTATTGGGCCTCCTCCAACCCATGCATCACAACTTCTTGCTCCTGCACATTTAAACCAAAAGAATTCACAAAATCCAATATTAGCATTTTTTACAATTGTTTTACCATCATCACCAATAGCTTTTTCTATTTTAGATAATGTTGATTTTTTTTGATCAAATGCTCCGCAATTAGAACATATAGATTGTTTAGCAGCTTCTACGGTGGTGTTCCACAAATCTGCTTTATCTTCCCAAAATGATTTTGAACCTTTTTTGTCATCTGGATTTAATGGACCGTAACTATATTCTTTAATAGTTTGATTTCTATTTAATGTGTTTAAATCTAAATCAGTTATTGCATCTTCTGGTTTAACTTTTTTCTTACCAATTGACTTTTCCTTAGCAATTGCAGCTGGAGTGTTATAACCATCTTTTGATTCTAATATAGTATCTTTTAATATGTTTTTTAACTTATTCATTTTATATAAATATTAGTTACTCCAAATAACGTTCTTAAATTTTTCTGGATCTAAATTAAAATAATTAGTTCTCCAATTGGTTTGTTCAAAGAAGTCTAGATCATACCATTCATCTTTTTTAGACCATAACGTTTTAGCTACATCGTCCCAATCTTTAGACATCATAAATTGTTCTATTTCATATTTTTTTTCTTGTACTGCATCATATTCAAATGAGTCCCATTCATAATGAAATACTTCAAATACTGCATCTGGTGATACATAATCAATTGATATATCAATTCCCCATTTAGGTTTCATTTTAATTAATTTATATAACATTGGATTTCGTTTTGCATATTTATGTAGTTGTTCTAATGCTTCTCCTGAAAATCCTTTTCTTTCAAATAGGTCTGAATGATTTATATGAGCTCCATCTCTTTTATCCCATATTAGCCAATCATAACGCAAACAGTCTTCATGTCGTCTTTCTATAGCTCTATAACCATTTGGTTCTAAAAATGATTGTTCTACTCTAGTTAAATGATATCCATTTTGATCAAATAAATTAACACTCTCAGTATCTAATAACACATTAATATCATATGTTTTTTTATCATATGTTGCAACTTTATTAAATTTATTTTTTGATAATATCATTTTTTGCCTCGTCTCATGTTTAATTGCCATCTAGCTAATCTACCCTTTTCTCCCTTGGACTTTGCTGCTTTTTCTAATTGAGCAATAGTAGCATTTTTTGGGATTCCAACTCTTTGTGATAATCCTTTTCTTCCAGGATTTTTTCCGTCTGCAAAGTTTTCTGTTTTATATCCAGTTTCTTTTTCATCTTCATCTTCTTCAGCATCTATACCCGAACCAATACCTTTTGTAGGTGTCTTACCAGGTCCTTTTTTAAAATCTGTTTTATGATGATGTCCTGTACCCCATGGGCCTCCATAATCAGAATAGTCATGTTCTTTGCCGAATGGGCCATCAAAGTCTTGTTCGTCTAATGTAGGAGTTAATTGTATCAATGTTATATCTTTTTCTAGATCACTTAATTTTTCTAAATGTCCAGAGTTACGTAATGATTTAAATGCTAAGTTTTCAATTGAATATTCGCCAACTGTTTCTAATCCAGTTTGACGTAATTGTTTTAATCTAGCTTTAAGCTTTTGTATCTTATCTAATAGGTTATCTTCATATGGATCTAGGTTATCTATTTCAAACTCATATGGTTCTGATTTTTTATCAATAGCATCATCTTCAACTGAAACTATTTCTGGATCTGGTTTTTGTACCCAATCGTTATTAAATAAAGAATATACTCCTGTAGATGCATGAGGTTCATTAGAGTCTTGTGCATATAACTCTATGTTCATTCCTTTAAATTTGATAGGATATGTATTATTCCAAAGACTTTTTTTTGATTGCATTAACTCTCTTACTAATACTGCATTATCATTTATGTCTTTATAATTAATTATTAAATGTAAATCAATGTCAGAATGCTTAGTCCAATTATAATTAGCATTACTGCCTGTTAATGTAACATCTTTAATATCTGCTTCAATGCCTAGAAATTTATAAAATGCTCTAGCAATTTTTAATAATTGCAAACGAAGTTTTGGATGAAATTCACCATCAGTCCAAAGTTTTGGATTCAATTCATTTTGTGTTTGATATTCATTTATCATCTTGTTGCTTATCTTTAACAAAATCTACAATTGGTTTTATAACCTTAGGATCAGTAGTTTGTGTTTTTACATATTGTAATTTTTCACCATCTGTATCGCCTGGCATTTCATTCCATGCTGTATTAAGTATTTGTTTTCTTTCTGTTAATCCTAATGATATATCTGAGCTTATCCAATTAAGTATTCCTGCAAATTCTGCTGCACTATTTATAAATGATCTAATATCAGATCTTCTTCTTTTTTGACTTTCTTTATCCACAAATATTTTAAAGAACGTAGCAGCTATAATCGACTGTTGCTCATCTCCATATCCACCTAAATCTACTCCTAATTCGTTATCAAAAACTTCTGATATTTCATTGTATATTACATCTAATTGTTTTGCTCCAATACCGCTTCTCATAACTTTAAATAGTTCTTTTTGTTTAGTTCCTTGTTTCAATTGAGCTCTAAAATATATCTTAGGATTTTTTATCATTGCTTGATAAAAAACATTTCCTTCTTCAGCTGCTACTTTTAAAACATCATCAATTTGACCAGGTGATAATTTTTTTATTGCTGCCGGTACAGGTTTGTAACCTGCAGGGAAATTTAATTTTTTTAGAGATGATGGATCCATTGTTTTTAATAATGTTCTAAGCTTAGATGGATCGGTAGCTATATCTTGTCTTATTTGTTTTTGAATCCATCCATTTATTAATTCAACTTTTTTTGGAGGAAGCTTTGTTATGATATTTTTTGTTCGTTGAAATATTCTAGGTTTTCCTATCAATTTAGTTATTGGATTTGCAAGTCTTCCTAATAATGATACAGGTGGTGCTTTGGAAGCAGCTGTAACATATCCCTTTGGACCAAATCCTTTAACTTTAATTTTCTTTACTATTGACGTATCTAGATTTTTTACCATTGTTTCAAATGCATTTAATGCTTCATCAATATTTTTATGAGTACCTTTTGTTAAATATTTTTGAAATACCTTTTTAGATTTTGTTAATTTTTTTAATATTATATCTAATGCTCCGGTCTTTTCTACCCACATTAAATCTTCTGGATCTATAATTTTTTTATCTAATAAAACTCCTAAGAAGTTTTCAGCTTCTTTTACTCCGCCAGGACCTTTCTTAAATATTTTTCGAATCCCTTTTAATCCTAAGTTTGTTATAGCTTTGCCGCCGGCTTTTATAGATGCTGCTCCAGCTTTCATTGCTCCTTTTGCTCCAAATTTAATTACTGACCCTACTACTGGTATAATTGCAATTAAAGATAATACTGCTTCAACATACCGTTCACGTATAAAATAAATTATTGCATTAATGCAATCTATAATATCTCCTATAACTGGAACAAATCCTATTATATCCAACACAAATTGTAATTGATTTAATCCTTTACCATGTCCATATTTAACATCTCCCTCATCGTCTAAAGCATATTGAGGTGATTCTCCTATATCAAATACAATTCCATTTTCTTGATCAGTATATAATACTCCTAATAGATCTCCATGGGTGTTAGTTATTGTGAGTACTTTATCTCCAGTAGGCATAGTAGCTTTTAAACCAGCTTCACCTCCAAAATAATATGCTATTAACGGAGTCATTCCCATAGCCGGCCCCATCATCATAGGACTTGACACACTTTTAATTGCCCTTTTAATCCAATTGTCTTTATTGTCAATTTCAACATCTCCTGCAAATGATTCTTGGTTATATAAATATACTTGCCCGGTTGGATAAAAAGTTATTGATTCCGGAGCTCCTGCTAATATTAAGCTTCCTTCTTTTTCAAATTTTTCACCATCTTTAAGATCTTCTTTTTGTGCTATTTTAACTGGTGCTTTAATTTCCCATTTATGACTTATTTCATCGCCTGCTGTAAATTTTATCATATCTGCAGATGATTTTCCTTTTTGTTTAGATGCAAACTGTTTTAGTATGTTATCTAATTCAGCTAAATCTGTACCATTTTCATCCTCACCTGTCCATGTATTTAATGCAACATCACTTCCATCAGGATTAACTATTTTATTTGTTCCTGGAATTACTTCTGGTAATTCTCCTGCAGCTTTCTTTTTTGCATATACTGAGCTGGATCCTATATAAGCCATATGAAAATGACCACCAGTTGAATGTTCGGTTGGATTTTCATATTCATCAATGAATTTAAAATCACTTTTATTTTGTTTTCTAAATTTTTTTAATACATCTTTGACTTTGTCTTTAGACCCAGATACAATAGCAAAATCTAAAGCTTCTCCATAAACGTGTCTAGATCTATATCCTTTATGAAAATTATCATTACCACCAGTTACTTTAATTTTAATATCTGGCTCTTCTTCTTTTAAGAATTTAAAGAATTTTATAAATAATTTTGAAGCATGGGGTTCCATGGATCCGCCGTTATCAATTTCATTTCCTTTTTCATCATACTCTAAATCATCTAAAGCAGATCGAAGACCAGCATCATCTTCTTTGAGCTTTGCATGTTCTTCTATTATTATGTTTTTAATAAAATTTTCTTTTTTAATTTTTTTATATTCAGATTGAATAAGATCTTGTATATTCTTCATTTAACACTCCATGGCATTTCTTTTATATAAATATGGTTATTTCCAAAACAACTGTATTATTATTATAGAAAATGCTAATACTAATGATGTAGCAGTTTTTAAATTAACTGACTCTCCTTTAAACATATATGTAAATAATGTAAATATAGTTATACCACAAACAAATGCAACAAATCTACCAGGCCAAAAATTACCTTCAAATCCAGCTATAGTAAGTCTTGTAGCTTCCATAAATATATATGTTATTGGTACTCCCAATACAGCCAATGCAAATTTATATTTTTTTAATACAGGCCATAATATAGGTCCATTTAATTGCATCCAAACAACTGCGTGACCTGCTATAAATAATAATATTGAAAATGTAATTAATCGATAGTTCATAACTTATTATAATAAAAAATAATAAATTATCCTAGTTATTTTTTGCTAACCTTATCAATGTCTGATTGCAATATAATACCTTCTTGTAATAGTTTTTTTCTATTAGCTAAATGAGCATCTTGTATATCATCTTTTGATTGTCCGTGATATGCTACTGCATATCCTTCTTCAATAAGTATATCAGTTATCATTCTACCATCTGCAGCAACAAAGTCTCCTAACACTCTACCAAACTTACCTTTCATGTCCTCACCATTCTTATTGATTTCTGTTTTGAGTACACAATGTTTAGATAATAGTTCTTTTAAACGAGCTTTAGATGCTAAGCCAAATAGTTTTTCAACTTTATTTCTAGTTCTGGATTCGGGCGTATCAATACCCATAACCCTTACTCTTTCATCAGTAAGAACAACTCCGAATCCTAAGTCAATATCAACATCAACTGTATCTCCGTCTATTACTTTATTTACTTTGCATTTATATTCATACATTAGAATGACTCCATTACTGTTTCATCGACTATTGTTTGAACATCGTCTAGTTTAGCTTCCATTTTCATCATAATATTTGCTTGAAAACGTTTTACTTCTTCTCCATGATTAAAAACAACAATTGTTGGTACGACTACTATTTTATATTTTGCTTGAGCTTCTTTATTTATTGCAATATCAATTTGATCGGTTCTGCAATCTGTTAATTTGCTTAACCAATCTACTCCATTCGCAGTATTCCAGTTAGCATTAAATTGTACTACTTTAATTTGAGATATAATATTAATTGATATAGATAATAATATAATTGTTAAAAATTTTTTCATATTATCTCCCTTTTTCAATAAGTTTATCTAGTTTATCTTCAATTCGACCCATATCATCTTTTAATTCTTCAACATCTTTTTGAGTTGTCATAATAGTTTGACGAATTAATTGATCTTTCATATCAAATTCCATTCTAGTTACATCTGGTGGAAGTGGAGTTGGAAGTTCTTTTGCTTCAGCAATATCTGCTTGTAATACAAACCACATACTAATTATTGTTGCCATAGCAGCTCCAATACCTACTAAGCTTTTGATACTTACATTAAATCCTGTATCTTCATTTAATTCTTTTGCCATTTTTTTATCTCTTAAAATATTATATAATTTAAACCAACACTAAAATCGTGCCATGTTCTGTTCCAATACTTATTATATTTACCTTCTATAAATATACCTAAATGTTTATTCAATCTATTTCCTAATATAAAACCTGCTCCTAAATCTATCCATGTTTGTTTTGGTGCAATAAATTTATGATATGCATATTCGCCAGTCTCTAAATGAAATGGCATAACACTTGCCCATGAATGTATCCAAAATGTTTTAGTGTAGTGATAAAAATCATATCCTATTACAAGAGAATGATTCCATTGTTGTGGTATTTCTTCTTTCTTTCTTTTAACATAATCAGATAATACTTGAGGTATTACTACTTCTTCCCAAATAATTGAATTATCTGCCACTACAGCACCGTCTGGATTTAAATAGTTTATATCTCCGCCTGGTAAAAATTCTACATTATATCCTTCTTGTAATGCTAATGATGTATAATGCAAACTTCCATTTGGTAATAAAAATTCTTCTAATGGATTATAACCATATGGTTCAGATATTCTTTGAACTATACCTATATTCCATGAAAATTTATTACCTATTTTTTGTCTATATCTTTGCGATGCTTCAAAGTATTTAATATCAGCAAATCCTTGTTGTACGTATTCTGCTTTTGCTATCCATTTATCTGCTACATATCTTAAAAAATGATTTTGATCTAAATATGTTTGTCCAAATCTACGTTTATAATCTGCTTCAAATAAAAATTCAAATCCAGATACTTTACCTATTGTAGCTGCATCTGCATATGAATGTTCAGTTCCATTATAAAATACATTTGCTCTATTTTCATATCCAAATCTAGCAATTTTTCTAACACCTAATACTATTGAGTAATCAAATGGTGTCTTTTCAGTGTTAGTTATTAATTGTCCAGTACTAATTGAATATTCGTCTATATCAGCAATACTATTATTACCATTAAAAGCTCCATAGAATGTAGCAAATTTAATTGCCTTTTTGAATTTTCTATCAAAATCTTCAAATGGTTTCCATTCTTTCTTTTTCTTATCCCAATTTGTTTGAGCAAGTTCTAGTTTCAATACTTCTTGAACATGTGCTTGTCCAAATAAAATTGATGGTACTAATATTAATGTATATAATAAATGTTTCATTATTGTTTAATTACCTTTCTGATATAAGTTATATTGTCTACTTTAATATTCATAAAGTAAACTCCGGACTCTAAATGATTGATGTCTATAACTTTTTTATTAGTTTCATTAATAACTAATTGTCCTGATATATTAAACATTGTAATTAAAACATTTTGTACTCTAGAAGTAGATATGTTTAATAATCCATTAGTTGGATTTGGATAAACTATTATTCCACCATTTGATATTAAGTCTTCTATTCCAACCCAACCACTGTTTGATGCACAATAGTCATAAGTGTTTTGACAATTAGAATCCCATCCTATATCACAACAATATGGATCTATATTAATTACCCAGGCATAACATTGATCATTTAACCAATATGGGTTACCTGGCCCCCCAATACAACCTGCATCATATAAACAAGATGCTGAGTCTGGTACATTTGCATTTGGATTAAAATTATATGCATTTGGATCAGTACAACCTGGTATTGCTGTTATACAAGAACCATTATCAACATTTGCGGTTGAGTCATAATTTACAGCTAATGAATCGGTACAACCATATACTATAGTAATACAACTAAAATCTTCTGTGTTTGCTAAAGGATTATAATTAAAAGCACTAGGATCAGTACAACCATATATTACAGGAATACATGTTCCATTATCAGTATTAGCTAAAGGATCATAATTAAATGATGTCGAGTCCATACAACCATAAATAAATGGTATACAGCTTCCATTATCAACATTAGCATTTGGATCATAATTAAACATTGTATTATCCATACAACCATATACTATAGGAATACAACTCCCATCATCTGTATTAGCATTTGGGTTATAATTGAACATGATAGGGTCTGTACAACCCGTTACAATAGGAATACAACTGCCATCATCAGTGTTTGCTAAAGGATTATAATTAAAAGCGGTTGAATCTGTACAGCCGTATACATATGGTATACATGAACCATTATCATCAGTTGCATTAGGATTATAGTTGATTGAAAGTGGATTTGTACATCCAGGTATTTCTAATGAATCACAAATACCATCGCCATCTGTATCTTCTAAACAAACATAATTACAATCATAATATTGTGCTGGATACATA
>Ga0206125_10004801_pt1 | contig 11742 bp, 8 predicted proteins | sample Helgoland_Spring_4_FD_148598 | JGI IMG/M metagenome (GOLD analysis project Ga0206125, IMG submission 148598) | Pelagic subsurface seawater microbial communities from Kabeltonne, Helgoland, North Sea - Helgoland_Spring_Bloom_20160331_1 | ecosystem: Environmental > Aquatic > Marine > Epipelagic ...
AAGGAACCTACATTCGCTCTCTTGCTTTTGATTTTGGTCAAGCCATGAAGTCTGGCTCGCATTTAACCGCACTGCGCAGAACAAAAATTGGTGCATACAATGTTGTAGATGCTACCGACGTTACTCTATTTGAAGACCAACTAACTGCTAAATAAATTGACAACTGGCAAGGTTAAGATTCTAGTACTTTTTTTATTTTTATCTACGATTGCGTTTAGTCAAGACCAGTCATTTACTTATATGCAGTTTGATATTACTATTGCTTTAACAGGCAATCCTAATCGAGATGAGGTCGATCCTTACACCAATAAAAAGCAATCTTTTCTTATTCCTGATGGTATTGGATCTAAATTTGGTTATGGCGTTCGCTATAAAAAATGGATTGGATTAGGGATTCATAGCGGAATAAACTGGGAATGGTCCAGTAAATTAGTTGTAGCTCCTGTTTTTGCTAATCTAAGGTTGAGTCCGAAAATAAGTGATGAGACTAGAATCACACTACAAGCTGGCATAGGTAAAGCAATTGCTTTGGGACGTGGAAACTTGATAGGTGATTATAAGAAAATTAGTCTAGGAGTCCAGACTGATGAGGATCTCGTGATTTTTATCGAACTAAACCGCTACGCTATACCAGTAAACCGGCAAAGCGAAGTGAGTAGTTTGAGTATCGGGGTTTCCTTGATTAGTTTTTAATTACTAGAAATTGCCCCAGACAGCAGCGGTAGCTACGACTGGCTAACCTTTTTTTTTACGGAAGTTGCAGAGAGACCAGCGGAAGCTCCTGCAACGACCTTGTAAAAAACAGGTTAATAAGGAGGACTAAAGCGTATGGCTGGATTAGGCCCTAAATACTAAAGTGCTATTCTTGGTTTGTTTGATCTAAATCAAGCATCATATCAATTACCTCTGACTGCGTAGCAACCCCTTTGTCATGCAAATACCATAATTGCAAATCGGCTTTTAAGGTTTCATCGATAACGCCATATTCTTTTTTGTAATTAGCGATAAGCTCCACGGCCCCGTTAGGTCTCGGTCCCCAGTGCGCTAGTGCACCGCTAGTTGCTTTATTAATGACGATTAACTTAGGAATCGATTTGGCTTTATTGGTCAAAAAATGATTCATTAACTCTTCATTTTCATCGCGTAATACAATTCGGAGCTCGATTTTACCATTTGATTGTTCGGCCATTTTATCAAAAATGGGAAGTAGCTGGGCCGCATCGCCACACCAACCCTCGGAAATAACGATCCAAATATATTCCTGCTCTAGGGCCTGTAGGCGACTAGCAACTTCGGGTAAAATCTTCATAGTTTTATCTAAACGATTCATTCTGCTTTCGTTCAAACTACTGTAATGCGTTAAGGCCTCTGATTGTTCGTTTCCCGTAGATTTATTTTCACGCAACAAATCGGTTACTATTTTTCGGTATTCTATGTAGGAGTGACTATTAAAAAGTGCTTTGCCAATTGTTTTATCCATGGTGTTATATGTTTTTGTAAAGTTACCTAAAAAAAATTATGCGAAAAACGACAAAAACAAGTCGATCACTAATTGAAAAGTGTAATTTTATGACATGGAATCTTACAGTGATATTTTAAAATCAAAATCTATTGGACTAGCACTCTCTGGTGGCGGTTCGAAAGGCTTAGCTCATGCTGGTGTCCTGCAATTTCTAGAAGAAAAAAACATAAAACTGCAGGCCATATCAGGCACTAGTGCGGGCAGCATTGTTGGCGCGTTGTATGGCTGGGGAAAAACTCCTCAAGAAATTTTAGCTTTTTTTAAATCTATTTATTTTTTTCATTGGAGGCATTTTACTTTTAAAAAAGCAGGTCTAATCGATTCAGAATCTTTTAAGGAATACTTTATAGATGTATTTGAAGATGCAGTTATAGGCGATTTAAAAATACCTATGAAAATCACGGCTACCGATATGGTGAAGGGGCGTTTGAAGATATTCGACCCTGAAACCAAAATTGTAGATGCATTATTGGCTTCATCAGCATTTCCTGGTATTATTTCACCTTATGAAATCAATAAAGAGCCGTTTAGTGATGGTGGAATATTAAATCATTTTCCAACCGATCTTTTGCAAGGACATTGCGAGACAATTATAGGCGTTTATGTGAGTCCCATTCAAAAAATAGAAGCCAAAGACTTGAATTCGATACGGATGGTCACGACTAGAGCCTTTGATATTTTTTCGGCTAATTCAAATTTACAAAAATTCAATATTTGCGACTGGATTATTGAACCCAAAGAATTGAGTATATACAGTACATTTGAAACTAATAAAGCAAAAATGGACACTATTTTTAATATTGGTTATCAGGCTGCTAAAGATTCGTACGAAAAACAAAATCCATAAAATGTAGCGGCTACTATTTCACAAAAAAAGAATATAACTATATTTGCACTAAACAACGCAACATACACATGAAATACAAGAGAATTCTTCTAAAATTGAGCGGTGAGGCTTTAATGGGTGAGAGACAATACGGTATAGATCCTGCAAGATTAGCTGAATATGCCGAAGAAATTAAAAAAATTCACGATCAAGGTATTGAAATAGCTATAGTAATAGGTGGAGGAAATATTTTTAGAGGTGTTGCTGGAGCGAGCAACGGAATGGATCGCGTACAAGGCGACTATATGGGAATGCTAGCAACTGTGATCAACGGGATGGCTTTGCAAGGTGCTCTTGAAGAAAAAGGCATGCTAACTCGATTACAAACTGCCCTAAAAATTGAAGCTATTGCTGAACCTTATATTAAAAGGAGAGCGGTGCGACACTTAGAAAAAGGTAGAATCGTAATTTTTGGGGCAGGAACAGGAAACCCTTATTTTACTACGGATACTGCTGCTGTGCTGCGTGGTGTTGAAATTCATGCTGACGTTATCCTAAAAGGAACTCGTGTGGATGGTGTTTATGATTCAGATCCTGAAAAAAATGCTGCCGCTATAAAGTTTGACACCATCTCATTCGAAGATGTTTTGAAAAAAGGATTAAATGTAATGGATACTACCGCTTTCACGCTAAGTCAGGAAAACAAATTACCAATTGTGATTTTTGACATGAACAAAAGAGGAAATCTAGAGAAAATTTGTGCTGGAGAGAACATAGGTACTGTAGTAAATATATAATTAAGCTGAAGCCTCCTTTAATAAGAGGATAAAGGAATACTAAATTAAGATAAAATGACTGAAGAAATTGAATTTATACTAGATAGCACTAAGGAATCAATGACGGGTTCTATTGCTCACTTAGAAAAAGAATTTTTAAATATTAGAGCTGGAAAAGCTTCGCCAGCTATGTTAGGAAGTGTTTTTGTAGATTATTACGGTTCAGCAACACCGCTTTCACAGGTTTCAAAAATTAGTGTTCCTGATGCTAGAACGATTACTTTACAGCCTTTTGAAAAAAACATGCTACAAGTAATCGAAAAAGCTATTATGGTTGCGAACATAGGATTTAACCCAATGAATAATGGTGATTTAATTATTATTAGCGTTCCGCCATTGACTGAAGACCGCAGGCGTGACCTTGCGAAGCAAGCAAAAGTAGAGGCAGAAGATGCTAAAATTGGTGTTAGAAACGCCCGTAAAGATGCTAATACCGAAATTAAAAAATTAGAAAAGGAAGGGACATCTGAGGACGTTTGTAAAGATGCCGAAGAAGAAGTTCAAAATCTAACCAATAGTTTCATCAAAAAAATAGAAGAACTGCTTGTTGCAAAAGAAGCTGAAATCATGAAGGTGTAAGTGTATAACTAAACCAAAATTAAATCCGTTTTGTTCACTGTAACCAAACGGATTTTTTTACTGCTATTTTTGCCATAACAAAACGCTTTAATTTCCGTTTTGAAAATAAACCTTTTTCATGAAGCAAATTTGTTTTCTTTTTTTATTTCTCTCGCTTTCGCTTCATGCCCAATTTCAAGTAGATGGGCTAGTAACTGCTGCATCAAGTCACAAACCACTTGCTTTTGCCTCTGTAATTGGCGATAATGGAGCCAAAACTATTACAGATGTAGATGGAAAATTTAGTTTAATTACAAAAAAAAATATAAACACTTTAACTGTGTCTTATATCGGATTCGAGAAAACAATAATTAAAATAACTGCAGATCAACGATTGTATTATGTTGCTCTAAAAGAAAAAAGCGACGATTTAAAAGAAGTTATCATTTCCAATGATAATCCGGCACTAGCTATTATTAGAAAAACAATTGCCAATAAAACCAGCAATAATCCAGCTACTCGCTTAACAAGTTTTGACTTTAAATCGTATACCAAATTAATTGTTAGTGCCAATCCCGAAACTATTTCGGGAGTAGTAGACTCCGTTTTTATCAAAAAGAATGAAAGAGAAATTTTCTCTAAAATCGATTCTACCAATTATAAATTCAAAGAAACAGTTACCAAGCGGCACTTATTTCAAACAGAAAAAGTATCGCAATACCAGTTTGACGGCATTAAATTAAAGGAGACCATACTTGGGACAAAAATGGCTGGTTTTAAACAGCCCGTTTATGAAATACTGAGCTTCAATTTACAGTCTTTTTCAGTCTATGACAAAAACTATGAATTATTTGAGACTAAATATAAAAGTCCTATTGCTGATGGAGCGACAAATGACTACAACTACAAATTGCTAGATACCCTAGCAATTGATGGTCGTTTATCCTATATGATTTACTTTAAAAACAAAAAAGAACGCAAGGCCGCTGGACTTGAAGGTATTCTATACATTGATCAAAATAATTATGCTGTTGCAAAAGCAATTATGCGTATTAAAGGAGTTTTAGATATAAGCGGAACGCATGATTTTGAATTTGTTCCAAGTTTAGACCTTTGGTTTCCAAAGCGTAAACAATTTAAAATCATTAAAGGAAAAAATGATGACGATATTAAAATCCTTGGCGGAACCGTGCAGTTTGATGGAGATATGGATAAAGATTTTCAAACAAGAAAGAGGCAGCCATCCGATTTTGTCTATTTACTATCTGAAACCAATAACTTTGACATCGCATACAATAAGCCCATAGCGCTTGACAAAAAATTCATTGCAGTAGAACTTAATAAAGAAGCAATAAACCGCCCTGAACGCTTTTGGGAAACCTACCGAAACGATAGTATTGATTATCGCAATAAAGCAACCTACATCGCACTTGATAGTATTGGACAGCAAAAACGTATCGTGAATCGAATTCGATTTGGTAGAAAAATCATTAATGGTTATTTACCCGTATCTGTTTTTGACATTGACTTGCGCCATTTGTTTACCTACAACAATTACGAAGGGTTTCGACTAGGTTTTGGCGGTGTTACCAACGATCGATTTTCTAAATATTTTAAAGTGAACGGATATACTGCTTATGGAACCAAAGATGGAACCTTTAAATATAGTATTGGAACTGCAGTAAATCTGAGTACCTACTCCAATACTTGGCTGAGCGTATCTTACACTGATGATGTTAGAGAAATTGGTACTACTCTATTTTCTGTAGATAGTAGACGCTATAAAATTTATGACCCTAGACCTATCAATATTAGCACTTTTTATAATTATAAAACTTGGCGGACATTCCTTGAAACTAAAGTCATTCCTAAAACAGACAGTTTCATTGAGATTGCTCACGCTGATATCGAACCTAAATTTAATTATGTTTACAACTTTGACGGAAAGCTGTATTCGAGATATACAATGACCACCGCTGTACTTTCGCTCCAATGGAATCCGTTTAGTGATTACATGCAAACACCGACAGGAAGAGTTGAAGTCGAAAAACGATTTCCAAAATTTACTTTGCAGTTCACTCAATCATTGCCAAAAGTATGGGGAAATGACTTTACATTCAATAAAATCGACTTTAAGACTGAGTTTGAAAAGAAATACTTAAATGGTCAAAAAACAAATTTATTATTCCAGGCAGGATATGCTACAGGTAATATTCCATTAACGCATTTATACAATACATCACCCAACAATATTACTAAGGAAACCGTAGTTCAAAGAATGACCTTTGCCAGTAAAAACAGTTTTGAAACTATGTATTTTAATGAGTTTTTCTCTAATGAATTTGTCTATTTTCAGTTCAAACACGGCTTTAAAAGAGTCACCATTTTACAAAAAGTCAAACCTACTTTAGTGCTTGTTTCCAGAATGGGTTGGGGTGATATTAAAAATCAAGAGCAACATGTAGGGTTGGATTATAAAAGTTTAAACCAAGGCTACTTTGAATCAGGCATAGAATTGAATCAAATTTTTAACGGATTTGGACTTGTTGGGTTTTACAGATATGGCCCTAATCAATTACCAAAATTTGAAGATAATATTGCCATAAAACTAAGTTTTATACTCAATTTTGGAATTTAATACAAAACCAAAAAAAAGCTAATTCCATTTACGAAATTAGCTTTTTTTTAGGACTTCATTATTAAAACTGATGAGAGTTCGTCGACCCATGAGGTAGTATTATCGATACTAAATTTCCAACTTTCTAAACTAATTAAAGTTAAGTCTTGCTCTTTAAAAAAGGCATTGTTCAAGTCGCTTTCGGCTACCACTTTAATATTGTTTGGGAACTTTTGAGTAAGTGTAGTAATGGCACTTTGCATCACAAAATTATTTTTGATAAAACCGTTGGTGTCTAAAAAATTAATTTTTGAATTACTATTAAAAATCATTTTTTGAACATAGTCAATTAGTACGACATCCTCTGACTTGATAATAGGTACAAAAATCGAATTTAACTTTTCAAAATCATGATCAATTAAAATTCCTAAAGGTGTTTTTGTTCGAGTTACAATTTGTCGCGTTCTTTCATCAAAAGGGGAGTTTTCAAACAAACCCTCTTTCCCTTTAAATTTATCAATTAAGCGATCTGGATTAATAATTCTGGTAGTAAATCCAATAACTTTCCCCAATAAACTTCCCTGAAAAATAGATTTCCCAAGACCTACTAATAGTAAATCGTAATCGCCGTTATTGGCAACATCAGCTATTTCTGCTTCGATGTCGTTAGTCACTTTAAAAATGGAATGCAATTTGATTCCCAATTGTTTTGACTCTTCAAAAATAGGATCAAAACTTTCTTTTTCTATTTCTTCTAAATTAAAAGCATGTAATTCATCACTTTTTGATAAGTGCATAGCCGTAATAACTGATGCTGCTTCTTGCTTTTTGGTCAAACTATTGGCTAATCGAAGTAATGATTTACCTTTTTCATTATTACCAAATGAAATCAAAATACGGTATTTATTTTCATCGATAGCCTCAATCACTTCCAGTTGTTTTTTATTCTTAAAAATAAATCCTATCAAATTCAAGGCTGGTCCAGTCATAAAGGTAGTAACAAGGGCCATAATGACCATCATAGTAAATACTTCGGGAGTAAGCACTTTTAATTCTAAACCAATGTTTAAAACAATTAGCTCCATTAAACCGCGTGTATTCATCAAAGCACCAATTGTTAAACTATCATGCCAGTTTTGGCCAACAAACCTAGCTGCTAATGCACTCCCTACAAATTTACCTATGACCGCAACTGCAATTATTGCTCCTGTAACTTTCCATAAATACACATCATTAATCAAGCCTACGTGCGTGTGTAAGCCCGTAAAAACAAAAAATAATGGCAGTAGTAAAATAACCGAAACATCCTCCACCTTTTCTATAAATATCATTCTGAATTTAGCGATATCCGGCATGATAGAGCCCATCATAAACCCTCCAAAAAGAGCATGAATCCCGATAACCTCCGTAGCATATGACGAAATAATAAGCAGCAAAAAGAAAATAGCCATAACGGGCTTTCCAATATTGTCTTTTTCGGCATACAAATCCCCTATTCGTTTTAAAAAGGGCTTCACTATAAAAAGCATGGCTAAAACATATACTAATGCAAGTGAGATCACATATAAAGAGCCAACAAAATCACCCGCCTTAACAATTGCAATAACCACAGCTAGTAAGCACCAAGCAGTAATATCATCAGCTGCAGCACATGTAATGACTATTGCTCCCAAACGAGTTTTATGAATCCCTCGTTCTTGAACAATTCGCGCCAATACGGGAAAAGCAGTAATACTCATGGCTATTCCCATAAAAAGGCTAAAAGAAAGAAACTCAACTCCAACTGGCGCAAATTGATTGTACACAAAATAGGATAATCCTATTCCCATAGCAAATGGAAATATAATACTGGCATGACTAATAACAATCGCTTCGCTAGCTTTGTTTTTTAAAACCTTTACATCTAACTCCATCCCAATTACAAACATAAAGAGAATCAATCCTATTTGGCTTAGAAATTTTAAATTACCCAATGATGCCTCTGGAAATAATGCAGCCGAAAACTCTGGGAAATACATACCAACTAAGGATGGTCCCAATACAATACCAGCTATAATCTCCCCGATTACTGTAGGTTGACCAATTTTTTGAAAAAACCAACCAAAAACGCGAGCGGTTAGAATAATCATAACAATTTGAGCCAGTAGAATTGCTAAAGGATCATTAAAATTGTGCATCATCGAATTGATAAAATCAGTCCAAGAGTCGTTACCGCTTGCAACAGCAACATTTGCTTCTTTTAATTCCAGTAATTTTCCTTGCTTTATTATCCAATAAATTAAAACAGAAAATAGTCCTGTAACACCAAAGTAGAATAAGGTATTCTTGTATTTTTTCAAAACCATAACAATCCAATTATGTTGTTAATTACGCAGCAAAGATGGTAAATTCTTCGATATGTTGTATGCTCTCAAAAACTAGTAATTGCAAAATTAAATTTGAGTATTTAAAAAGTCCAACGAGAGTTAAATATTCCTAATAAATTACCGCTTTACTGTGGTTTTCACTACATTTGCTGCCATTTTACTATTTCTATGAAAAACAAATTTAAAGTAGGATTTTGGGAATTTGTTGCCAGAATTGTACTTAAAAATCGGATATTTATCCTAGGTGCTATTTTATTAATCACTTTATTCCTCAGCACACAGTGGAAAAACATACGCTTTTCGTTTACTGAGGCAAACTTACTGCCTGAAACTAGTAGCATTACGAAAGGATACAACACTTTTTTGTCAAAATTTGGCGAAGAAGGGAATCTTATTGTGGTTGGTGTTAAAGATGACCGGTTTTTTACTCCCAAAACTTTTGCTGCTTGGACCAAATTAATGAACGAGTTAAAAGCACAAAAAGAAGTTGACCTCATCGTGTCAATAAACGATCTAAAAAAATTAGAAAAAAACGATTCCTTACAAAAATTTGAGCTAGTCCCTTTTGTTGATCAAACTAAAACAGGTAATCAGTCTTACCTTGAATCAATTAAGAAAAATTTATTCACTAAGATGCCTTTTTACGAGGGTTTACTTTTTAACAAAAAAGGTTCTATCAGATCAGCCATTTATCTTGATAAAGAAATTGTGAATACGCCACAGCGAAAGGAGTATATCATGAATGACTTTATCCCTAAAATACTGGCCTTTGAAAAAGAAACCGGAATCGATTTGAAGGTTTCTGGCATGCCCTACATACGAACATTAAACGCCAATAGTATTACTGGTGAGATCAGTCTTTTTATAGGTGCCTCGTTACTAATAACCTCTTTGATATTCTTTTTCTTCTTTCGCTCTTTTAGGGCGACATTGATTTCGATTTTAATTGTTGTGATTGGTGTCATGTGGACATTTGGACTACTAGGATTATTCCATTTTGAAATAACTGTTCTTACGGCTCTAGTCCCTACTTTAGTAATCGTAATTGGAATTCCAAATTGTATTTTTCTAACCAATAAATACCAGCAAGAATATAGTGCTCACGGCAATAAAGCTAGAGCATTGCAAAGAGTAATTACCAAGGTAGGAACAGCCACATTAATGACTAATTTAACTACTGCGGCTGGTTTTGCTACTTTTATAATAACAAGCAGTGATATTTTGAAAGAGTTTGGTATCATCTCCTCTTTAAGTATTGTAGCCTTGTTCTTTTTATGTTTGATAGTTATTCCTATTTATTATAGTTATCAACCGGTACCACAAGCAAAACACTTGGAGCATCTTAATCGAAATTATACCAAGACCTTTATTAAATGGATTGAAAAAACCGTGAAATACAATCGCAGATATGTCTATGTTGTTGCTATATTTTTGTTTTTAGTTAGTACCATAGGTGCTTTTAAAATAAAAACTTCGGGCAATTTAATTGAGGACATGCCTAAAAACACTGGTTTTTATAAAGACATTCTTTTTTTCGAAAATGAATTCAATGGGGTAATGCCACTAGAAATCATGGTAGATACACAAAGAAAAAAAGGTGTCATGAAATTATCTACCTTGAGAAAGATGGATGATTTACAGACTACAATTGAAGAAATTCCGGAGTTATCTAAACCCATTTCGATACTCAACCTTGTCAAATATTCCAAACAAGCCTATTACAATGGTAATCCTGAATATTACGACCTGCCTACATCTCAAGAACAAAGTTTTATCCTGGGGTATGCTAAAAACGCTACTAAGGACACGAAGAACAACATCATGAAAAGCTACGTAGATAGCACTGGACAAGTTGCCCGTATTACTACATTCATGAAAGATATTGGTACTGGAAACATGGCCAAAATTGAAGATCGCCTCAGTTCTAAAATAGACTCTATCTTTCCTAAGGATCGCTATAAAGTAGTTATGACTGGAAAAGCTTTAATTTTCGAAAAAGGCACAAAATACCTATTAGATAACTTAGTGAGTTCATTACTATTTGCGGTGCTGCTGATTTCATTGTTAATGGTTTTTATGTTTCGCTCTTTTAAAATGGTAGTTGTCTCTTTAATCCCAAATTTACTCCCGCTGATGATAACAGCAGGACTAATGGGTTACTTTGGAATCCCGTTAAAGCCATCAACAATATTAGTTTTTAGTATTGCATTTGGCCTTTCAGTAGATGATACCATTCATTTTTTAGCACAATACCGTCAAGAATTAACACAAAATGACTGGAAAATAAAGCGCTCTGTCTTTGCAACTATTAAAGAATCAGGAATAAGTATGTTTTATACTTCAGTAGTATTATTTACAGGTTTCTCTGTTTTTATGCTTTCTGATTTTGGAGGTACAATTGCACTTGGTGGCTTAATTGCAATCACATTAGCTTTTGGAATGCTATCGAATTTAATGTTGTTACCTTGTCTTGTTTTGACATTGAATAAATCACTTACAAACAAACAAGAATTCAAAGAACCTACAATTGATATTCTTAATAATCCCGAAGAATCCGAAGAAAATAGTCAAGAAATAAAATAATTTATTTTTTGTTTCCTTCCAACATATTACATCAAATCCCGTCTTTTTAAGCGGGATTTTTGTTGTGGCAAAACCCGTATTTACTACACTTTATTTTTATTTTCTTATATTTGAGCAAATGGCATTACTGGATTGAAATAAAATTAGACATACTTTCTAATCGATAAAAATATGCTAAAATACCGCCAAAAATAAAAATGGAGCCCAGCAACCATTATAAAAACGGGGCGAAATCGAAAAGCCTTACGAGTAGAAAAAAAAACAAGAATAAAATGGCATTAGACCAAGAAGTCACACTGGTAAACAAATATTTTGAAAAAATAATAGATTTTGGATTCGAATATATACCCAAGCTAATCGGGGGAATTATCGTTCTAATAATTGGTTTATGGATAACCAAATTAATTACAAAAGCAGTAGGTAGATCACTAGTG
>Ga0206125_10004807_pt1 | contig 11733 bp, 16 predicted proteins | sample Helgoland_Spring_4_FD_148598 | JGI IMG/M metagenome (GOLD analysis project Ga0206125, IMG submission 148598) | Pelagic subsurface seawater microbial communities from Kabeltonne, Helgoland, North Sea - Helgoland_Spring_Bloom_20160331_1 | ecosystem: Environmental > Aquatic > Marine > Epipelagic ...
AATTATTTTGTTTTACTTGTTTTTCTATGTCTTTAGGGTGGTATAAACAAAATGGCTCTTCTTCAAGTAGATCAGAATATGTACTATAACCTGTTAAAACTTCATGTACTTTATTTACCCATTTAATCTTAGTATTATTTTTATAGACCCTCCATTGAAAATCAGGCCAATTAACCCAATTTTTATCATTTACTCTCCACCCCCATTGTCTAACATATTCTTCAGTTAAACCATGTACCGTATTAATTCTAGGTACTCTAATTACTTCATTATCTGGGTTACTTAATATTATTTCTGGTAGCCATTCTATTAAATCCATATGTGGCATTTCATCTGCATCTATTTGAAATATCCAATCACCATCACACATCTCAGTTAATTTATTTTTCCAATTAGCAAAATGACCATCAAATTCACCCGGGAACCATGCTATTTCACAATTAACTGACTTTGCTCTTAGGAATTGTTCTATACCTTCATGACCCTTTTTTATGTCATATAGTACAACAATACTGTCTTCAAGGCGTTTATGTTTTAATAAAAAATTAACTAATCTTTGGATTTCTACAAATTCATCACAAACTGTAATTGCGTAACTTATTTTCATCTTTTTCTAATTTATTGATGTAATATAATAATCTATCTTGGGGTTTCCAACCTAAAATATCAATAGCATCTTCATTTTCACAAAGTGTAGCTCTATAATTACCTGGTTGGTCTTTAAGGTATAATATTTCACAATTAAATTTATCTTGGAACATTTTTGCTAATTCAGTAATAGAATAATTTATACCTGTTCCTAATTCCCAGGCATCTTCTTGTGTATATTTAGATAAACTTACTTTATATAAACCATCAATAATATCATCTACATGAGTAAAATCTCTACGTTGTTCACCATTACCTACTATAGTAATAGGTTCATTATTATTTATTTGGTTTCTCCAAATACCAATAACTGCAGCCCAATCACCTTCTACTATTTCATAAGGACCATACACATTATAAAATCTACATATTTCAACATCTAAATTAAAAGATTTTTTATACATTTTACAAAGTTCTTCACCTAAATATTTACTAGTAGCATAAGGTGAAATAATATGATTATGCCATCTAGAAGATGATCCTGCGTATATTACTTTTACTTTATTTTGTCTAGCCCAATCTAACATTGCTTCAGTTCCTTTAGTATTTACTCTAAAGGTTTCACTAGGATTTGAAAATGAAGGTTGAATCCTACTTAATGCAGCTAAGTGAAAACATAAATCAAATTCATTTAGTCCAGCATCACTTCTATTTTTCCATTGTGTAATTTGTTCTATATCATAATCATGATAAGTAGCACCTTCTATATGATTTTCTTCTTTACCACTATCATAATTATCTAAAGAATGAACATCATGCCCTTCCTTAACTAATCTCTTAATTAGATTAGTTCCAATAAATCCAGCACCTCCAGTAACTAATATTCTCATTAGTTTTCTTTTTTATCAAATACTCCAATATAATCTAATGCTTCAACAAAATCATTATGAGCAAATCTTTTTTCAGTAGTCATATCCATCCTCCATTCATAAAACTCACCTTTTTTACCTGGTATTGGGAATTTTTCTTTTTCTTCCTCAGTTATTTTAATTGCTTTAACTCCAGCCCATTCATAATTATCTTGATTAACTTCAGCACCCTTTTCACCAAATTCTTTAGCTGCTGTTGCAAACACCATTCCATTTTGGGGTAAATTTACCGTTTGAGGCATCCATATTAATCCATCTTCATCTTCCCCTAATAAAGCTTTATATAAATCTGGAAGTATATCCATTTGTTCTTCTAAAAATTTCTCACCTCTTTTCATTACAGTTGATGTTTGAAAACCACAACCATAACATGAATAAAGAGTTATTTTATTTACTTCTTGTGTGTAACAAGCATTACCTTTACATCTATTACATACAATTAAATTATCATTCTCCATTACTTTACTATTTTTAGTTTATTATTTTTCTTAGGCATTTTTATTTTATTCATACCTGGAAGTTTTAATTCCATTTTCTTTGGCAATTCTGGTAGATTTTTATCAAATAATTCTACCATTTTAGCTTTCATATTTTCAAAAGCAAAATAAGTTCTACTATGATATCCTTGATCTTTAGCTCTATTTAACCAAACATCATAATTATTAACTATATCATTATAAAAGTAATTAACATAATTATGATCTACATCAAACCATTTAGAACCCTCAATTAGTATACCCTTAACTTGTGATGATTTATCAATAGGATTAACTTTTCCTCCACATAAAGCAACATAATCTTTATTTAAAAAATCTAAATGACCAGACCAGCCTGATGCTATAATTGGTTTATTTATTAAACTAAATTCTAATAAAGGTCTGCCAAATCCTTCTCCTTTAGTATGAGAAACCATTGCTTTTACTTTAGGATGGTTATATAATTCATTCATTTCTTCATTAGTAAACTCACCATGTAAAAGATAAACTGAAGGGATAATTTTACCTTCTATACTATCTCTAATATCACTAATTTTTCTTTGTATTTGTTCTTTATCTATTATACTAGAATTAACTTTACATATTTTTAAAATAAGTGCAGGAGAATTTTCTTGGTCTTTAAATGTTTCATAAAATGACTTTATAGTAAAAGCAATATTTTTTCTATCATGACCAAAATTACCTTGCATCCAATGTCCTACATTTAAATAAGCAAAATCTTCAGGTATTGAATTTATTTGATTATATAATTCTTTATTCTTAAATTTATCAATTATTTTATATACATTTAAATCTCCTCCCTCAAGTAATACTTCAATTGGTTTTTCTAATTTAATAATATCATTTTCATTTTCACTATGTTGAAATTGAGAATTTAAAAATGAAACTTTTGAATGTTCTGATGATGTTAAAATTAAATCCATACGATTACATCCTTTTATCCATTCAACATCACAATTAGTTGTTTCAATTCCAGCTGTTAAACCAATATTATATTTTCCTATAGAATTAAATTCATTAGGTACAGTTATTTGACACCAATAATCTGGTTTTTCTTGTAATCCTGGTATTATTAATTTATCTAAAAATCCCCATTCTTTTTTATTATCTTTTAGAAATCCTCTTGTAGTATTACCCCATCTTTGAGATAATATTTTTACATCATATTTATCTAATTCAACTAAGGATTTAACAAAATCTCTTGCTCTTGCTCCATAACCACTATAAGTATCAATTGGACAACTTACAATAAATGTATTCTTCATATTAATATATTAATTTATGATTTAAAACTTTTCTATCTATATCTGTATCTTTAATAAATGTAAATTTAGGTTTAGGTTTAAATTTTTTAAATAGTTTATCCATACCATCAATTACTTTATTAGACATTTTTTCAGCAGTAAATCCAGCTTCATCACCTAAAACCCAATTTCTTCCTACTTTACCTATTCTTTTTCTTTCTTTATCACCCATATCATATAATGCTTTAATTTGCTTAGCAGCATCTTCAGCATCACATCTATCATCCCAAATATAAGGTGTTCTAGGTGAACCTACTAATGATAAATTAGATGGATATACTGGTAGAGCCCATTCACCATGTTTCTTATAAGTACCTTTATGATTTGATGGAAAATCATTATTAAAATCAATCCAATTACCATTTTCATCTTCAAATCTCATTTGATCTTGCATTCCTCCTGTTGTATTAGCAATAATTGGAGTACCTGTTAATAATGATTCAGTTAATGCTAACCCCCAACCTTCAGCTGATGATAATAAAATTGTCCCATCAGCATAGTTATATAGATAACTCATTTGTTCTGTTGAAAATTTATTAGGAGAAATTACTATATTATGATTATTTTCTGGGAATAAAAAATTTATTACTTCTGGTAAATCTGTACCGTGTTCATCTACAGGTGTAGTATGGAGTACTAATTGACATTTACTTCTTTTTTCTTTACTTAAAGTATCTAAAAAGTATTTCCAGGCTAATATAGTATCAGGAATACATTTACGTCTAATATTTCTAGAATTAAATAATAATTTAAATTCCATTTTACCATCTTTAGATAAACTTTCTACTAATTTTTTGTATTCTTTATCAAATTTATTTACTGGTTTGAAAATTTGGTGATCTAAACCATGAGGAATATATTTTATTACTTTATTTTTACATCTTTTTTCACCTAAAACCATCTCATTAATATTCTTGGTTTGTTTTGAAATACCAAATAAAGCATCACATGAATCATAAAAATCTCTATTATACATTGGAGCTGGTAGATCATCCCAAATATTTAAATAAGCTATTGGAATTGATGATCTTATTTCATTCTCCATAGCAAATAACCACTCAAAATAGCGAGGATCCGTTATAAGAAATAAAGCATCAATATTTTCACGTTTAATTACATCTCTTAATAGATCAGGATTACCATAACCATCACAAGGATATAATAAAACACTAGCATCATCTATACCAATTTTATTTCCAGTTGCTTTAGATAAATCCTGTATTTTATTCTTTTCAGGATGTTTAATAGCTCCTGCTAATTGAACCCAATTATATCTATGAGCAGTATTAGTTACTATTTCTCTACCAACAGTAGCTACACCTGAATGTACTCTAATATCATCAGTTAATAATAATATATTTTTCCGATCTTCTTTTTTAATATAACCTTCTTTCATTTTTAATAACTATTTTTAATTTAATTAATCTTCTAAATCTAATTTTACTTGTGAATTAATTTGTTTTCTAAAATCTTCATTTGTTAAATATAAGTATAGTGAACGATCTGCTAGTTTTTGAAAACTAAATTTACGTTTTACACATTCGATTTTAAAATTTTCAAATAAATCTGCTTTTACTTTTACACTTGTTAGTGTCATTTCTTTTGAACTTGCCATAATTTTTATTTTAATTTATATTTGTCTATACATATATGCAGATTATAAATTCTTACCAACAGCATTGCATAGTTCTGTGTTTGTTTTATAAGGGCAAAACGTACAATTCCATTTACTTGGATTTGCTCCAAATATAGTATCTTTATATGACCCATCCAAATTAAAAGCCTTACTTATAAATTCATTTAAATTTGTTGTTGCCTTATTTAATTTTACTTTACCAGATGCTGGGATAAATTGTTGTACTCGCTTTTGAGGATATTCACCATCTACATATACCTTTCTTCTAACTATAAAAAATTCAATTTCTATATTTTCTAAAGGAATATTATACTGTTTACTAAAGAAATGTTTATATAAAATTAATTGAAATTGTTTACTTTCATCCTTTTTATTCCATTTATTCCAGCCCTTAGTACTAGTTTTTATATCGATTATTTTAAATGTATTTGTTGGTTCATGATACATTACAACGTCTAGATAGCCCATGTATTTTACGCGGTTAAGACGTAAATTAGGCGCCATAACAATTGGTACCTCACAACCAACTAAATGCCATCCTTTTTTACTAAAATAAGAACTTCTTTTCTTTTTAACAAATCTTAAAATTTCTTTACCATCTTCAAAAAATTCTCTTAATTCTTCAGAAGAGCTAAAATGATGATTTTTGTTCTTTTTATAATCATCAGCATAACATTTTCTTAAAGTATCTTCAAATAACTCTTCAATATCAATCCTATCAGCTTCAGCACCACTAGTTTCATACATTACATCTAAATAATGTTGTAAAACTTCATGTAATGCTGTTCCAAAGGTCATATGAATACTTTGTTCACTAATTTTATGACCATCTCTATATTGTAAAGACCATTTTTTAGGACATTGAGTAAACATTGATAGTTGAGAATAAGATATATTCTTTTCAACTGCAAAATTAACTGGTGTAGGAGGATTATTTCTAATCTCTCTTACTATTATTGGGACTTTTTTTGCCAAATTATTTTTTCCATTTATTACGACCTACTAAAAGACCTATTATACCATAATTAGCTATATCAATAAAGGTATCTTCCATACCTTCACCTTTGACAAATGATCTACCATTAACTAATAGATTTTTTAAACGAGAAATTTTGTCAGTTAAACGGATACATAAACCTGTAAGTGAAAATTTTTTATCATCTTTATTATTAATAATATCACCACCTAAAGCAATATTATTTAAACCATAATCCATATGTTTAGCAGCAAACATTTCATACATTTCATTTTGAATGTTTTTAAATTCAATGGATAATTCTGGGTATTCTTTTTCAAATGTTTGAATAGTTTGTTCTTTATGAATACTATCCATTTATTTGTTCCTTATCATTAAAGTATTTTTCTAATATTTCTAATCTTTCTTCAGCAGATGCAAATAATGATAATGCTTCTTCAGCATTTTTATAAAAATCTCCTGTTGAATGATCACCTATACCAACTGAATAATTGGATAATAAGTCAATACTTAATAAGGCTTTAGATTTATCTGCTTCAGCAGAATTTTTTAACATATTGTATAGTTCTGGTTTCATATTATTTTTATTAATTTTTTTAATTCTTTTTTTTCATAACCTAGATCACTTAATATTTCAGTAATACCTTCTTTTCCTAATATGGGAATATACGAACTAGCTTCATCACTTCCAATTGATAATTTATTAGCTATGATTTTTGCTAGTTCTTTAGAATCCTTTTTATTTTGATTTTTAATATATTTGTTCCATATTTTTCTTTTAGGAATCATTTCTCTATAAATAGTATAAATCTCCTTTTTATTTTGTGGATTTATATTTTGTACAAAATTGACTATATCAATATAACTTTTATTCATAGATAAAAATCTATGCACCATGTAAGAATTCCAATCATCCCAATCTTGTTGTGTAAAATTCTTAGGTGATGTTTTTTTAACTGTTATTTCATTTAGCCAATCAAATACCGTCATTTATATTACATCATCTTTATATTCATCTCTAATTTCAGGTGGTAATGTTAACCCTACTATTTTTTTAGTATCTGGGCAGAAAAAGATTGGAATTGGCATAACAGCATCTTCATCTGTTCCTGCTACAAACTTAGATACACTACGTATTAGTACTCCTTGTTGAAATATTTTATTTCCTTCTGGTGTTACAAATGCTGTTGTATCTTCTAACTTTACTGGTGGTTGTCCTACTGGATTGTCGCTCATTTTTTTAAATTTAAATATTAATTAATTGTTTTATTAAGGCCATACAGTTTATTTCTTTATCAATTCTAAAATTAGATTGAAAACTATATTCATTTATATGTATTGCTACTGTGCCTTCTTTTCCAGGAGCAAAATCTGAAGCATTATCAAATAAAAATCGATAAAATACTTCAAAGTCTTTAACATTAGCGTTAGCTATTATTTGTCTTATTGTATTAAATTTAGGTGATGAAGTTGATAATTCTTTTACAACTTCAGCCATATAATTAGATGATACTAATGCATCCTTATCTAATTTTAATATATTATCTTGTGTTGATACTTGTATTGTATTAAGCATCTTACGAACATCAGGGTAGTTATTATTAGTAATTGTTTCTAAATCACTTACACTACATTTTATACCTTCTTTTTTAATTACTTTCATTAGATGTTGAATAACATCTTTTTTATTAGGAGGTACTATCTTTAATGTTTGACATCTTGATTGTAAAGGATCTATAATACGTTCAACAAAATTACAAGTTAGAATAAAACGTGTAGTTCTTGAAAAAGTTTCAATTACATTCCTTAAAGATGCCTGTGCTTGTATAGTTAGAAAATCAGCTTCATCTAATATAACAACCTTGATTGGTTTAAATGACATAACACTTGCAAATCCTGATACTTTATCTCTAATAGTTTCAATACCTCTTTCATCAGAAGCATTAATATAAATATGATCACAATCTATATTTTTAACAATTAATTTTGCTAGTGTTGTTTTACCAGTTCCTGCTGGTCCATAAAATATTAAATTTTGAATATCATTTTGACCAATATAATTTGCTATAGACTTTTTAATACTTTCATTTCCTACATAATTATCTATGTTTGTAGGACGATATTTTTCTACTAATAATCCGTGATCTTTCATAACCTAAATATACAAAATATTATTTAATTTTCCAAGTTTAAACTCCTTGTCTAAACTCACCATATAAAGAAAACATTTTTTCTTCTTTTGGTTTTATTTCTTCTTCTGTTGAATGAATAGCATATAATTTACTTCCCATAGGATCTAACCTATATTCACCTTTAAATCCTGTTTTATTAAGATACGCTTCTAATGTTTCAGTTAAAGTAGGATATACTTGTTTTTTAGGATCAGCAACGAGTTTCCACCTGTCTCCAGGTGGTACTCTTGTTGCGATCAACTCATTATGTTCATTAATTACTGTTTCCATATTACATTCCCATCATTGAAGGATCCATTTGAGGTTGTTTATCTTCTTTAGGTTCATTTACTACTATACATTCTGTAAGTAATACTGTACCAGCTACTGCTGCTGCATTTTCTAATGCAACTCTAGTTACTTTAGTTGGATCAATAATACCTTCTTTTTTCATATTAACTACCGTTCCTTTTTTAATATTATATCCAGCCCATGTATCGTTTCCTGATTCAACTAATTGGTATTTACCTAACATTTGTGCCTTAACTGAATCGTGTCCTGCGTTTATAAGTATTTGTTCAAATGGTTTACCACAAGCAGCATAAACAATATCCGTACCTATTCTAGCTTTACATTTAGTAGAAGTATTTAATATTTCTCTGGCATATAATAATGCAGTACCACCTCCAGGAACTATTCCTTCTTCAATTGCAGCTTTAGTAGCATGTAAAGCATCATCAACTCTATCTTTCTTTTCATTCATTTCAGTTTCATTACGACCTCCTACATGAATAATTGAAACACCACCACACATTTTAGCTAATCTACTTTGTAATTGTTCACGTTCAAATTCACTTTCTGATCCTTCAACTTGGTGAGCTAATTCTTCTATTCTTTTATTAATAGTATCTTCATCACCTTTACCATCAATTATAGTAGTTTGTGTTTTACTAATAGTTGCTGTTCTAGCTTCACCAAACCATTCCCAAGAAAATTTATCTAATTTCATTCCTTTAGATTTATCAAATACTTGACCACCAGTCATGATGGCAATATCTTCTAAAATTAATTTCCTTCTATCCCCAAAATCAGGTGCTTTAACAGCACAAACATTTAATGTACCTCTTTGTTTATTAACAATTAATGTAGCTAATGCTTCATGGTCTATATCTTCAGCTATTATTAATAAAGATTTAGCTTGTTTAGCTACACCTTCTAATATAGGTAATAATTCTTTAACATTAGTAAATTTATGATCTGCAATTAAAACACTAACATCTGTTAAAGTACTAGTCATTGTATTATTGTCTGTAACAAAATAAGGTGATTTAAATCCTCTATCAAATTGTAAACCTTCAACAGTTTCTAAATAAGTTTCACCTGATTTACTTTCTTCAATATGTACTATACCTTCATCACCTACTTTATCTAAAGCTGTAGCTATTAATTTACCAATTTCAACATCATTATTAGCTGAAACTGTTGCTACTTGTTCTAATTGATCTTCAGATGATATATCTTCTGATATATTATCTTTTAGACTTTTAATTACTTCTTCTACAGATTGATCAATTTCTCTTTTTATTTCAACAGCATTAACCCCATTATTTAAATGTTTTAATCCTCCTTTTATCATTTCTCTAGCTAATAAAGTTGAAGTTGTTGTACCATCCCCCGCTTTATCTGCTGTTTTTATAGAGGCATCTCTAACTAAATTAACACCTAAATTTTCAATTGGATCTTTAAGTGATATATGTTTAGCTACTGTTACACCATCTTTAGTAGATTGTACTTGTCCATGTTCTTTTTCAATAACAACATTTCTACCATTAGGTCCTAATGTTGATACAACGGCATTTGCTAATGTATCAATTCCTTTTACTAATTTTTCTCTCCCCTCTGGGCCAAATTCTATAATTTTACTCATTGTCTTCTAATTTTATATCATTAATATATGCTTGCTCTTCTTCAGTAACTTCTGTAGATGCTAAAGCATCTTCAACAGTTGTTTTAACTCTTGCTAGTATCTGATTTTCAGGTCCTACATAATATTCTTCACCATTATGTTCTACTTTAGTAAATCCTTGAGTAGGTAATACTACTTCATCACCTACTTTAATTGCAGCAGGTATAAAATGTCCCATATGCGTATGTGAACCAGGTCCTACTGATACCACAATACCATGTTCATTTTTATCTTTTCCCATATCTGGAACTACAATAGATCCATACATTTCTTCGTTTTGTTCAATCGGTTTAACGATAACCGCATTAAATAATGCTTCTAAATTCATAGTCCTTTATAATTTATTAATATTTCTAATTTTGATTTTAATTCATCCCATCTATCAAGATATTCTTTTACACTATTATAATTTTCTTTACTGTTATGTAATTGACATTCTGCTATTTTATTTAAGGCACTTCCAAAATCAGAATAATGAGATACAGGTTTTTCATAATCTGCTCCTTTGCTGTCTTTAGTTCTTAATCTTTCTCCAGAAGGAGTAATTACTTCATACACTGTATAACAGTGTGAATCTCTACCTATATAATAGGGTTTTAATAATGGGTCTTTGATAGTTTGCATATAACTTTATTTTTTTGTTTACCGTAAATATACGAAAAATAATTCAGTAAACCAACCTATAGGGCGAACTTTGTTGGTTACTTTTTAATTAATTTTCAAAACTTTTGGCGCTTGTGATTTTGCAAATGGTACTGTTACTATTAACAATCCATCATTAAATCTTGCTGTTGCTTTATTTGGGGTAAACTTAGTTCCTAATTTATATGCTAAATTAAATGAACGTTTTGCTATACCTCTATGAATATATTTTCTTTCAGGATCTGGTGTTTTAGCCTTATCATAAGAAAAGGTAATACTATCTCCTTCTAATTTAACTTCAATAGCTTCCTTAGGAATGCCAGTGCAAGCTAACTCAAAAGTTAGACCTAAATCATCTTCAAATATATTAATTGGGTATTGTTGTTTGGCTTCTGCAGCCGGTGTAAATGTTGCTCCTGTTTCAAACAGGTTGCGGAATAATAGATCATACGGATTGTATAATCTCTCTAAAAATTGTGTACTCATATCACTTTGTTTTATGCTGTCGTTAGATCAGCGGTTAATAATTGTTGTTAAAAAAATACTTACGCCCTAAGGTCAATTTATAATACATATACTAAAAATCAGTTTCTGCTTTCCTTACCATATAATACTCACTAGAAACTTCATCTGTTTTAAATTTAAATTCAATTAGTCCCATAGAACTAATCTTCATTGTTCCTTCCTCCATATCTTTATTAGCATGAATAACAGTTTTAAATGTGTCTGAATTATATGGTATTTTCATACTTTCTTCTGTTATATCACCTGATATTTGATATGTAATTTTATTATTATGTCCGTGTTCATCACCAAATACAAATTCACATACATTTTCACCATCTAAATTTGTTGTTGTAGTAATTAACATATTATCAATACCTTGTAATGCACTTTTAGCTTTTATTAGATTATCAATATCTTCTTTTGATAAATCTAAATTAACTACAAATTCAGGAATATTTACTGTACCAACTTTAGGTACTAATAAAGGATCTGATACAGCATATGTTAAATTAAAATT
>Ga0206125_10004809_pt1 | contig 11726 bp, 7 predicted proteins | sample Helgoland_Spring_4_FD_148598 | JGI IMG/M metagenome (GOLD analysis project Ga0206125, IMG submission 148598) | Pelagic subsurface seawater microbial communities from Kabeltonne, Helgoland, North Sea - Helgoland_Spring_Bloom_20160331_1 | ecosystem: Environmental > Aquatic > Marine > Epipelagic ...
GACCAATTAAATAAAAAAGGCCACCTACAAAGTAGGTGGGCTTTTTTATTTAACCGCCGTGACGGCGGATTTTGAGGGTTAAAGCGCCCAGGTTCACAAATTATGCCTACGGCAAAATTTGAACAAGGAGCGCAGCGACGCAGCCCCGCAGGGGTTCGCAACAAACTTCAGTTTGTTACGAATAAATCCTGCCGTCAGCGGAATTCACTCAAGCATTGATTAAGTAGATGGGCCTTTTTTATTTAACCGCCGTGACGGCGGGTTTTCGAGGGTCAAAGCGCCCAGGCTCACAAATTATGCCTACGGCAGAATTTGAACAAGGACAGATTTTTGCTCCTGCAGAATCTGCATACATGCCATCCATGGCAATAAGCGCAGCGACGCAGCCCCGCAGGGGTTCGTAACAAACTTCAGTTTGTTACGAATAAATCCTGCCGTCCCCCATCAGTATTGCTCCCAGTCCTCAAGTGCACTAACCCACCCAAGAGATCCCTCGACTTCGCTCGGGATGACAGTGTGGTTTGTAGGTGGCCTTTTTTATTTAGCCGCCGTGACGCCGGATTTGGAGAGTTTTAGAAAATTCATAATAGATATATTTAAAATAATCTAGAACTTGTTGAAAGGGGCTCTTGCAGTTAATATATTCAAAATCGAATAATGATCATCTTCAAATTATATAGATATTGTCAAACAGTCACGCAAAGTGATCGTAAGATGAAGCTGCGTCAGATTTCATTCCAGAAAAATAATTTAACGAGTGGTAATAATGTTAACTAAATCCTTAGGTAAAAAGATATATAGGCGGCTTTTTATTCTGTGCAGCCTTATTTTTACTTTAATCAGTGGCCTATGGCTTTTCTCTAATAATTTTGAATCTGATAAAGATTTAAGTGCTATTAAGAAAATTTCTAGAGCTCTGCACAATCAAGACACTACTTCCACTCAAGCACCAGTTTTTAATTCCGCAAGGGCAGAAAGCCACCAATCTAAACAGGGCTCTGCGGGCAGCGCCGAGAAGCTCTCTGTTGAGGAGCTGAATTCACAGTTAGTAAAATTATCCGAGTCTCTTGAAAAGTCACTTGCCTCACCGCCTGTTGTAACCAAGGACGTTATTGATGCTAGCAGGCGAGCTGATCTTGAATCATTAACTCTCTTAAATGCTTCTGGAGATAGCCCTTCTTTACGATTTGATTCATCGAATAATATTCTTTCAATTTCAGGTGAATTCTTACTGGAACTAGATGAACAAACAGATTCGTCTATTGCTGATGCTGTTGTTGGATTACTTGAAAACCATAAAGCAATAATCGGTTTTGGAGAAAATGAAACCCCAAGTTTAAGTGGGAGCCAAAGCGTTAATTCAAGAGATGAATTGATTGTTCGCGTTGATCGAGTCTATAAGGGTTTGCCTGTTTGGGGGCGTCAACTTGTAGTGACGGCAAAAGATGGTTCAGTTCGATCCATAGCGGGTAAATTCAAAGCAATCCCCGCTGACTTTGATACTTCATCGCGCATCGATAACTCACAGCTTTTGGATATTGTTTCTAATGAGCTTGATTCCCTTGGCTCTACTGATCTAAGTGTTGAGAGCGCAGAAAGAGGGCTTTACCTATACACAAATATGCCTATACATGCTTATAAAGTAAGGGTTAGGCAAACTGAAGAGCGTATTTGGGATTTGTACATTCATGCAAATACTAAAGCCCTTATCGCAAAAACGCCTCTATTCTATGAAACTGTAACGTCTAGTTCGGGAATTGATTTGCTCGGTGTTAGACGTTCATTTAATTCATTCTACCTCCAAGATGGTAGCTACAATTTGTATGACTTCACTTTCCCCGAACCAGATGGCACTTATGTTGTCGATGCTAGGTCTCTAGAAATAGCTTCATCTACTGCACGTAATTCAGGATGGAATTTTGCTGCAGTAAGTGCCATATACAATGCTCAACAAAGCTATAACTATTTTTTGGATACTCACGCACGAGATAGCTTTGATGGTCAAGGGGCTCAATTAGTCGCTGTTGTCAATCAGGTTGACGAAGATGGCGGCCCCTGGGAAAACGCTACCTGGAGTAATGGAGTAATGAGGTATGGCTCAGGTGGGGGAGCGCGGGGTTGGAATAACATCGCTATTTCAAGAGACGTAGCTGCACATGAATTTTCTCATGGTGTTGTCGAATACTCGGCAAATTTAGTCTATCAGAACCAATCAGGCGCTTTGAATGAATCCTTTGCTGATTTTTTTGGGGCTATGGTAGATAGAGAGGATTGGTATCTTGGTGAGGATCTATACAGTTCAGGTGGCTATCTAAGATCAATGTCAGATCCTGAAAGTGCAGGTCAGCCTGCTCATATGAATAATTTCATAAATTCACCTAACACACCTGATGGTGACTATGGTGGTGTCCATTACAATAGTGGTATTCCAAATAAGGCCCTTTATTTGATTGCAGAGGGCCTAACCCTTGAGGGTCTTGGAAATAGCATAGGTAAAGAGAAAACTGAGCTTCTGGCTTATGCAACATTGTTAAAGTTGTCAGCAAGTTCTGAATTTGTTGATTCAGCAAATACTATGATTCTGGAAGCGGAAAGCATATATGGGAAATATAGTTCTGAGTACATTGCGGTAACAAAAGCCTGGGAGGCTGTAGGTGTAACCTCTTCAGAAATTATTACTGAAGGTGGTGTAAACGAATATTCTCTTGAGACTGGTGATGACTTACTTGTCCATTTATACCCCAGAGATGGTTCAATAGATAATCTCCTCGACGAGGAATATGATATTTATGTTCAGGTCGTAAATAAGCCGTTCTCAGGCTGGGTGGAATCTGCAGAGATTGGCCCAATAAATGATGTGCCAGCTCTTGCCGCTACCCCTTCAGTCTATACAAGCCAAGCTGGGTATAGCTATGTACTTTATAAGGGTAATGATGGGAAGGCTAGATGGGCTTATATAGCTAATTCAAGTGAAGATGGCTTTGCTTATGAAGATAGCGAAATCAATACGGTAGCAACCTCTAATGACGGCAATAAGTTTGCCTTTGTATTTCCTGGTTCAAGTGATATCCATATTTACGACTTTAATACTAGCTCTTGGCAAAAAATATCGGTTTTTGGACCAAGCTATTCGACCAGTGGTGAGGGTGAAGCTGCTGATGTTGTCGATGCCATCAGTTTTGACACTACCGGCCAAAAATTAATTTTTGATTTTTCTATTTGTAGAGATGTACCGAATCAAGAGGAATGCTTGACGTTTTGGTCAATAGGTATTTATGATTTTGGTACTGATACTTTTCAGTATCCTTTTTCTACCGCCAATTCAGACTTTGATTTAGGGTTTCCTAAATTCTCAAATACTCGTAATAACATAATTAGCTTTGATTATATTAATTGGGCTGATATCGAAACTGAGGGTAAGGCTGATTCGAGCGTCATTATTTATGATCTGGAAAATAGCGAGATATTGGGAAATTATGAGATAAATGGTGGAGATACAATAACTTACGCCTGGGGTATATCTTCTTTTGTCGGAGAGGATGATGCTCTAGTAATGCAAATGATGTTTGATGACTTCGCTTCTATGTACCAGGTTGGTCTTGATTCTGACTACGGTTATGTAGAAGGCTCTTTTACTTGGTTAATGCCATTTGATAGTGGCTTTGGTAGAGCTCATAGGAATGCGTATAAAAATATTACAGCTACGCTTGAGAGTAATAAGGCTGCGTGGAATCTAGGTATGCAGCTTGCGGGACTTTATGGTTCCTCAGAGTTTACTGTAACAAATAATGGTAATAGAGAGATTTCCATAACATCAATATCCTCGTCCAGTTTGGCTTTGAGTACAGACCTTACTAACAGAACTCTGCTTGCGGGTGAATCTGTAACTTTTAATATCCGTTTGGATACCGGCAAGGCCGGATTGGGTATTTTCTCTGGAAGCTTGGCCATACAGCATTCTGGTGACAATGCTGTATTGAATCTTGGGGTCTCTGCAAATATTGGTATTGATACAGATGGGGATGGTATTTTAAATTCTGCTGATAGCGACGATGATAATGATGGTGTTGCTGATAACTTGGATGCCTTTCCCCTAGACTTCTCCGAAAGTATTGATACTGATGGGGACGGAATAGGCAACAATTCTGATATTGATGATGATGGGGATGGTGTTTCTGATAATCTTGAGAATGCTAGGGGCACGAACCCTCTATTGGCTGATTCTGATGGTGACGGAGTTGATGACAATATAGATGTTTTTCCACTTGATGAGACAGAAACACAAGACACCGATGGTGATGGAATTGGCGATAATTCTGATGCCGATGTGAATGGGGACGGCATTCTTGATAATGATCTTGATGGTGATGGTTATATAAATACTGCTGATATATTTCCAAATAATGGGAACGAATGGTATGACACCGATGGTGATGGAATTGGAGACAACGCTGATCAGGACTATAACCCGGCTCAACTTTACAGTGGTTTTTTAGTTAATAGAATGCATGCTTGTGATGGCTCTGACGATGCGATACTTTCACTTGAAGTTAACGGGCAAGCTCTAGGTGGCTTATCAAGTAACGAAATTCTAAACGTTTCCCTCCCTTCTGGTGGTCATGTAGTAACTTATTATGTCAACGACACTTTTCGTCTAACAGATACATTAGAGGTTTCTGGTAATGATTTTTATGTCGGTTGGGGTTGTAGTTGGGGCGACTTCAAATTTGATGATATTGCCATTAATTACAATGTCAGAGTTGAAGGTGATGCAGATGCAGATGGTATTTTTAACTTCGTAGACATTGATGATGATAATGATGGTATTGCTGACGTATATGATGCTTTTCCCTATCAGGCTGATTACCATTTGGATAGTGATGGAGACCTGATTCCCAATACATGGGAAATTCGCTATGGACTAAACCCTAATGATTCTTCAGATGCTTTAAGTGATTTCGATAATGACAGTGTGTCAGCCTATGATGAATTTATTGCAGGCACTACTCCTGTAGGCTCATTGGATATAGATGGTGACGGTCAGGTTGAAGCTCTAGAAGATGGTCTTGTCATCTTAAGAAGCATGTTTGGGTTTACTGGTAACGCGTTGATTGATGGTGTGATCTCACCGGATTCTCCTTATGGTACTCCCCCTGAGATTAAGTCTCGAATGGGTATGTTGGGTGAATTGCTTGATGTTGACGGCAACGGTCAGCAAGATGCCCTGACTGACGGTCTGCTAATTATCCGTTATTTGTTTGGTTTCAGAGGTAACGAGCTTTTCAGTGGATTAATGCCTCCGAATACTACTGAGTCAGATTTAAACAACATTGAAGATCATCTGGAAAAATTGGTGTCGCTGTTAGATACAGACAGCAGTGGAGGCGCAACTGATGGTTAAACTGCTGGTGGAGGTTCATCTGGGATTTAGTTTGAGCTCAAGCATGCAGTCGCTTAGGTCTTAAGCTTTAATCTGGCGTTAGTGAGGTAGATAGCATCGGTATCGATGCATATGTACTGTCCGCATCAGGGCCAAGGATGGCCTGAATAAAATCTTGCCGTCGACGCCCGGTTTTACTGCCCACATCAAATCTAGTAGGCCGCCTAGGAGATCCTTTGATTTCGCTCAGGATGACAGGGTGGTGAGTAGGTGTAACCGCCATAACCTGCCACAACTCCGCCACAACAGATCACAGCCTTGCGATATCCATGCCATTTCAGTTTGTTTTTATATCTCCCCGTTAGACCACATAACTCAATCTCAATGGAGAGATAATATGAAAACCCTAATCAAAGTTGTTCCCTTGGTTCTTGCCGCTGCAATTACATCGCAAACAACTCAGGCCGAAACTTCACAACCTGAGGCTACCCATGACCCAAAGCAGGCAATCGCCGTAGTGTCTTCAGGCATCATCGGCGGCTTACTCGCGGGCCCAGTTGGATTTTTCGCTGCCGCCATTGGCGCAGGGTTGCTCGTCGATGCCGAATCAAACAGAGAAGAAGAGCGGCAAAGCGCCGCGAGCGAAGAGGTGTCTGAGCCGATTGAGCCGCCCTTGACTCTGGCCATCGATCTGCCAGCGGCTGAACCAGTTTTAGAATCAATAGAATTACCAGACTCTGAAGTGAGTGTCAGCGAATTAGCCGTAGAAAGTGAAGAGTTGGAATTGGTAAAAACCCCCGTTAATGCCGATTCAAACCAGACGATGGATGAAATAGCTGAAGATAAGCCACAGATAAAAATGGATGATTTGGCAACCAAGCTATTTTTTGGCAGTAGCCAATACACCATGAATGAGTCCATGAAGAGGCAGATATTGAGCCTGAGTAAAGCACTTGAACAATTTCCCAGCGCATTAATTCAAGTTGATGGGTACACAGATCCACGCGGCGACAGTACCTTTAATCTAGATTTGTCACAGCGCAGAGCTGACAGAGTTGCTAAAGCTTTAGTTGAGCAGGGCATTGATCGGGCGCGTATTGTTGTGCGTTCACATGGCGAGACGAAGTCTTCTTCATCTGACTATGACTACAGTGCTCATCAGAAAGAACGCTCTGTTGAGATCAGTTTAAGCCCTATGCTCAGCGAGCAGAGTTTGCCGTCAGAAGGCATACCGGTTGCAAAGATCAAGTAATCGGAAAGCGGTATAAAAAAGCGCCGCAAGGCGCTTTTTTATTGCCTGATGAAGAACCTTATGAAGAGGCTGCTGTTTTTACCTGTCAGGATTTTTGCTTATCCCTGTAGCTTGGGAGTGAAACACTAAAGCAAACACCGCTCTTATCGTCTAAATTGCTGGCGCTGACAGAACCACCATGATGTTCGGCGATCAAGCGGGTAATAAATAACCCCAGGCCCAGATGCGGTCTTTTATCCGTCTCGTCACGAAAGCTCACCAGCTGTTGGAATAGGGCATCATGGTTACCTTCGGCGAGTAGCGAGCCACTGTTAATCACCTTAATCTGTATCTCTTTACTGCCGTTTTCCAGTACTACCCTAATCGGACTGCCGGTAGCACTGAAATCTACGGCGTTATCAACTAACTTGTCGAGCATTTGAATCAGCAGTTCTGCAGAGGCTTTAATCGTTGCTGTTTTATTAGATGCTGCTTTATTAGATTCTGGTGGCACATATTCAATGCGGTGTTGCTCATATACCTTCTCATAGGCATCGCAAGCCTCAGCTAAAAGATCCCCCACATTGACCATTTCGAATTCGGCGTACTGAATCGCCTCTTCAATTTTTTTCGCCTGACCCATCGAAGTCATTATGTAGCTCAGTCGGTGAACGCCATCACGGGCTCGTTCAAGATAGACTTTTCTTTCACTGTCAGAACTGAGGTTATCCAGTGAGGTGCTGACAATAGCCAGGGGAGTGCGCATCTCGTGAGAGAGCTTTTGAGCCAGAGTTTTCAGATAGTCGTTATGACTGCGTATCTGTTCCAGCAAGCTGCCGTAATTGCGCGATAGCTGTCCTATTTCATCGGCACTTTTACTCGCCTTAAACCCTGACGAGACATCGCCGCCCTCATCAATAACCAGTTGTGCAGCACGGTTCAGTGCCCGCAGGCGCCAAGACCAAACGCTGAGATACAGGCCAATAACAGTGATAATAAAGAATGAAATACCAAGGGTGTAGTAAAGGTAGCTGCCAAAGGACTGGTCGTTAAACATGACATATCGATCGCGACTCTGCTCAGCAACTAAAATACTCTTGGCATAGGGTCCCTGCTGTAGCGCGCGCGCGGCGTAGGCAACCAGATTATCCGCGTACTCTACAGACCAGAGTGATGGCTCAATACCTACGGATTGAGGCTTAAACTGTTGGTTGCAGGCAAAGCTGCGACGCGGATTATAATTCTCTGTAGAGCCGTTAAATAGCACCCAGTTGTAGACAATTTTAGTTATCCAAGAGATATCTTGATCCTGCGAGCTAGCAATACGTCCAGCGCTTGCCAATATCTGACAGCGACTGTCGATAACATGCAGGCGCAAGCCGGCACTTGTAAAGTGCTCCAGCGTATCGGCAAGGCTCTGCTCATAATGGGCGTAATGGGGAGGGGCAGCGCCATCAATAATCGAGTAAATACCATTGAAACGCTGAGAAGTTTTAATATTTCCCAGAGTCTTTGGAGGGGCACCTATATCATTGCCTGCATCCACGACAAAAAAGCCTATACGACCTTTTGTATTGCGAAGTTCGGTGGTTAGCTCAACCTGATAGCCTTGCTCCACCGCCTGCCAATAGGCAGTGATATCGGTGCTTCTGCGCAAAGTATCGTTATTGCCCAAATAATAAACATCAATATTACCAGGCGAGCTCAATCGCAAGTAGTAGGTTCGGTCCGAACCCAATTTAACGCCTAAATAGTCGCCGTTGGCCAATAGTGAGCGATAGTAATTTTGCGAGGTTGGTGTCGAATCTTTTACATTGATCAACAGGTAGAGCTGTTGATTATTGATGCCTGCCTGATAGCTTGCGGATAGACCGGCATTCTCTTTGCCTAGCGAGTTTTGCGGCACATCGACCCACTCATTATCCTCATAGCCATCCATTCGTGGTGCCACAGCTAGATGGGAAAAGAATAAGTCATCTGCTGTTAGGCGGGTATTCTGCAGTTGGTCTGAGGAGGCTGTGTTGTTCTCTCTAAAGCTGATTAGCTGTGAGATATCGGAAATCCGGTCACTCAGATAATCCGCCTCCAGGCTGCGAGTGTTTTTTTCACTTTCGCGCAGGTATTGAACACTGGACCAGGGATAGAGTGAGAGCAAAAAAAGGAATAGAACAATTCTTATTCTAATAGGCATTTTTAGTGATCAGTCCGCGCGCCATCGATAGCCGGCCAGATGCATGGTCTCTATTTTGTCAAAGCTGCTATCAAGGGCTTTAAACTTATTGCGGATACGGCGAATGTGAGAGGTGATGGTATTGTCTTCGCAGTGAAGATTAGCCGCCGCCATCAGGGCATCTTTACTTTTTATATGACCAGGTCGATCACAGAGTGCTTTGATCATCCAAAACTCAGTGACAGATGCCTCCAACAATTGCTCCTTCCACTTGATACGCATGCAGTCTTCATTGATAGATAGATCGCCCTTGGATATATCGGCTTTGCTCTGATCGATCTCCCTGTAGGCCTCAACGCGGCGCAGTAGGGCGGTAACCCTGACGATAACATGGTCGATCTTGATATCTTTCGACAGATAGTCATCGGCGCCCAGACGCAGACCGCTGACTTCATCAATCTCACTGTCGCGAGCGGTTAAAAAGACAATAGGCAATGTTTTGGTTCTAGCGCGTAACTGTTGGCAGATATCAAAGCCGGCATCAGCATCGGAACCCAGCCCTAAATCAATCAATACCAGATCCGGCAAGCGATCTGCCAGTGCAGTCAGGGCACTCTCCTTATCGCGATACAGCGACACCTTGAAGCCGCGCTTGGTAAAGGCATCTCGGTAGTTCTCACCTATATGCGGCTCGTCTTCAATAATCGTGATCTGTTTATCCATGGGTAGGGGAATCCTGAGTTTTGGTCAGTGAGGTATTTTAACCCTTTGCGGCATTGTTTTAGCGACTTGTCATAAGTTGTCACAACTTTTCACGTGCAGGCCATAACCTAAAATCTATACGCCATTGCATTTTGGCTTAATTAACTTTCCTTGTCATCCCAGGTTAATTATTTAAGAGGTTTATATGGATATCGTCCACGATCTAATTTTATTCACCCTCGCCAGTTATGGCGCAACTTATCTGGCTGAGCGTTTTTTGTAGGGCTTCAATAAATCAGCGTCAGAAAATATTCAACAACAGTTATTGGAGGAATCAGTATGCAAGCGAGTCATAAATCAATCTTAACAAGAGCAGTATTTACTGTGGCTATCAGTTTTTATTCTCTTTGCGGCGTTGCAGAGGGTATCCGGGAGGATTTTCTAGAGGGTCTGGACGTACAAGAGAGTGTATGGGAGTTTTCACTAAAGCCATTCCCTCATCTAAGCAAGTACGGCAATGTTACCTATGGCAATCAATTTATAATAAAGCTGAATAAAGAATGCGCTGGTGCTATGTCGGCTTACTTTGCCTCTTATAAAAAAGAGGAATTGTTGGAGTCTGAAGGGAAGACTCTGCCTGTAGAATTTAGTATCTCGTCTGTCGGTAAAAAAGAAGTGATTCAGTCAGAATCCATGGTTATGTGGGCTGATAATGTTGTTATGGGAGGGTTGGAAATGGCATTTGCAATTTCTATGCTTGAACTTATTTCGATAAATGATATAGCCCAGCTAAAGTACTTGGCAGAATACCAGCAAGTGAACTTGAACCTGACTGCCGAGAATGATGAAATTTTCGATATCCCCCGTGAACGCTGGGATATAAAGGGTTTAGTGCCGGCAGTCAACAAAGCGACTGCCTGGTGTGCTGCGCAAAATAAAGGAGATGCCAAGCATGAGGCAAAGAATGTTAGTTACTATGTGTCGCTATAAATGTCGGTTAGAAAAAAGCGGCCTGATGCAACCTGCAGTGGGGGTGGAAAATAATGAGCTGGATTAAATCGCTGTGGTTTAAAATCAACAAGCCTGAACACAGGGAAGCAGGGCAGGGTAAAGGAAAGGAGGCAGGCTCAGTTATATTGGAGCTGGCAAAAGTGCCAATGAGTTCTGAAGTCGAGAGGCTTTATCTGCAGGCTTTAGCTGATGATCCAATAGCCATCTTTAAGTTGGCCCTGAGGGTTTATAAGGGTTTCGGTGTTGCAAAGAATTACCCCCTAGCTTACGAGATATTTAAGCTCTTATGGAGTGAAGATGCCGACGCTGAATTCTATATGGGTGAAATATGCAGGGAAGTTCTGGTCAATGGTGAGCCAGATTATCATCAGGCCTGTTGCCATTATGCCGCTGCATCAGAAATGGGAAGCCCTCTAGCAAAGAGGCGTTTGCGGGAAACGGCTGAATTAACTCGGGATAAGTTTTGGTTAGAGTGGAGTGACAGCTAGTCGCCAGTAATCAGATTTTTAGCCGCCTGATAGGCATCTCTGGTCTGTTCATCCATAACGCAAAGTAGGGTCTTATCAAATTTACTCTTTAATAATTCCCGAGTAGCTATATCTGCCGCTAATGCCAATGGCCATCTGTAGACACCGGTACCCATGGACACATAAGCAATGCTCTTCGCATCAGGCACCTGAGTGTAGAAAGCTAGAGCGCTAGCGTAAGCCGAAGCAAGTTGTTCAGCCTCTCCTCGCTGACCGTCCATATAGCGAGGGCAGATAGTATGGATAACATACTTGGCATTGAGGTTGAAAGCAGGAGTTATAACAGCCTGTCCGGGTCTAAGTGGCCCCAGAGGCTTGGCGTATTGTTCAAGTTCGGGACCTGCGGCTTTGTGGATGATGCCGGAAATGCCGCTACCGGCTAATAGGGTAGGATGGGCCGAGATAACAATAATGTCGGTTTTGATATTTAGAATGTTTGACTTTTGAATATACATTTTAGATTAAATAAAGCCTTTTTGTCCGCTATGCCACCAATTGTAAATGTAAGAATACCCTGCATTGGAATGTATGAGTATGTATATCGGGTGCCTAAAAAGCAGTGTCTTCTATTATTTTTATCGCACAAAACCTGCGGGGATTTGTGAGATTTTATTTACGATTTACTGAAGGCGTATCATAAACATCCCAGTTTCTCTCTGTATTTTTGACACCAGTCTTCTCTTCGATCCGCCGCTGCTTAATGGT
>Ga0206125_10004815_pt1 | contig 11720 bp, 11 predicted proteins | sample Helgoland_Spring_4_FD_148598 | JGI IMG/M metagenome (GOLD analysis project Ga0206125, IMG submission 148598) | Pelagic subsurface seawater microbial communities from Kabeltonne, Helgoland, North Sea - Helgoland_Spring_Bloom_20160331_1 | ecosystem: Environmental > Aquatic > Marine > Epipelagic ...
CAATTGTGTTTTGCTGCAAATCACACATAGTATTTTCAGTACCGCCCCGAATATCGGCATTTGCAGCCATGTGATAGACAATATCGACTCCATCCATATGCTTTCCAATCAACTCTAAATCCAAAATATCGCCGATGATGCAGTTGAATCTGGAATTCTTATTAGCATCTTCGAGGTACCTTTCAATCCCAGTTGAAAAATCATCAAATCCTACAACCTCATAACCTCTTTTTAAAAGTTCATCCACAATGTGACTTCCAATAAAACCGGCCGCTCCTGTTACTAATGCTTTCATATAAATACTATTCCTTAATTCAAATAAATTTTTTTGATGATTAAGTACCCGATTAACCAAGCAAAGACTCTATTACACTCTGGCCTGCACTACCCCAATATAGCCCTGCGATCAAACATGAACCAGCAAACAAACAGAATCGTAGGGGCCCTCTTAAATTGGATTGGTCAATAATGAGTAATTTGACGAAGTCAGTATAACTTAAGCCATAAAGTGTAGTCTTCGCCTATTCTGATCAATCGCATAGATATAACTGAGATCATCAAACCTTGCTCTTCATGGAAAAACAGGGCGGCAGCCAAGTGTAACTTTTGCAATCCCCCACCATTATTGAGTGCAAATCATTACATCATCCCAAGGTCTAGAGAAAATTCGTACAGGTTTTTGTACACAGGTATAGACATTGATACAGAGGCATCAAACTCATGCCCACTTTTAACCAAAACAAGAGAAGATATATTAGCCGCGTTGCCCGCCTCTATATCGCTTAGTTTATCACCAACAAAAAAAGATTCTTTTACATCAACTGAATACTTAACTATAGCATCGACCAACATACCTGGTTTTGGCTTTCGGCACATACAATCCATTTTGTATTCAAGTACCACCCCATCGATATGGTGAGGACAAAAAAACACGTCTAAAATGTCAATGCCATAACTAGACAAATCTTGAGTATAGAATTTAGTTAACTCATCATAATCGCTTTTTTTAAAAATACCTTTAGCAATGCCAGCCTGGTTTGTAATGACAATAATCTTGTAACCTGCAGCTAAAATGTTAGCCAGAGCCTCCACACATTTATAGGTATATTCAAAATCCTTTACCTTATGTAGGTAATTTACTTCCTTATTTATTACGCCATCTCGGTCTAAAAATACGACCTTCATATCAAAATTTCGCAGGCAGAAAAGTAGTCCGCAGGAATGCCAATATCAACAAAAATACCATTAACTAAATATGATGTAATAGGAAAATGACACTCGGGAATAAAGTCTTTCTCAAAAGAAAATTTAGTAACCGGAAAGTCCATAACTTTCTGCCTATTAATTAAGTAAGTGCCACAGTTAATATACCCTTCTCCCAAGGCCCCTTTTTCTCGCAACGCAACGATACCCATGTCCGCATCCAACTCTAAAAAGCCATAACGATTTATATCTTTAACATGAATTCCAGAGATAACGATATCAAAGCCACCTTTTTGGCTATAAAGATCCGCATAATTAATGTCACAGTATGTGTCGCCGTTAATTGCTATGAAATATTCCGATGTTATCTGCGCCGCAGCTAATTTTATCCCACCACCAGTTCCAAGAGGCTCATCTTCTACAACAAAACAGATAGGACACTTCACGGGATCATCGGCTCGTATTTTTTCAATTATATAGCTAGCCCTGAAGTGCAATGAAAGTATAATTTTGCTACAACCACCAGCCTCTAATTTTTTCATTAATTTATAAACAAAAGGCTCACCACCAACTAAAACCATAGGTTTTGGTGTCTGCCCCGAAACACTTTTAAGGCGAGTACCAAAACCACCCATTAAAATAACTGCTTCAAACATAAGCCTATTCTTTCGGAAAAATATTTTTTTCGACTAAGGCACAAACAATATGGCCAACGCAAATATGGCATTCTTGAATGTAAGGAGTGCAATTTGAAGGTATTTCTAGAGCTATATCTACGCTAGACGCCAACATCCCTTCACTCCCACACATAGCAACTGTAATCATACCCTTCTCTTTTGCTTCTTTAACCGCCTCCATAATGTTTTTGGAATTACCCGAGGTACTGATACCAATGAAAATATCACCAGCTACTCCTTGGGCCTGGACCTGGCGAGAAAACACTTTGTCGAACCCATAATCATTGCCAATCGCAGTCAGCATAGAGCTATCCGTTGTAAGGGCAATAGCTGACAAGCCAGGTCTATCATAAAAGAACCGACTTACTAACTCCGCAGCAATATGTTGAGCATCGCCCGCACTCCCACCATTACCTGCAAGTAAAACCTTGCGTCCTTTCGAATATCCATCTTCAATTACAAGAGCAACTTGCTCAATTTTTTTTAACAATGTCTCATCAGCTAATAATTTATGTTTCACTGCCAAGCTATTTTCCAAATAATTCCTTACATAGTCTAAATTGTCCACGATAACGCACCCTCCATATTAAAGTTAAATCCTACGACCTGCCCTTCTAGATTACTAAGCTTCTTAACGACCTTAGCTTTAGCCTCAGGCTTGACGAAAATCATTATAAATCCGCCACCACCAGCACCTGATATCTTCATTGAAAGCGCCCCACTTTCAGTAATTTTGTGCTCGAGCTCATCGATATGTGAATTTGAAATAGAGGAGGATGTTGCCTTTTTCGCTTTCCACGAATCCTTAAGTTCAACAGCCATTCCCTCAATATCGCCCCTTAGGAGTAATTCTTTCATTCTATATGCAGAGGCTTTTACTAAATGCATGGACTCTAGCGCCGAGCCACCAGTATCTAGCGTATTAATTTGATCATTAATAATCGTTGCTGAATCGCGAGACACGCCAGAAAAAAACATTATAATAGACGACTCTAGTTCATTCGCAATATGACGTCTAATCCGAAGTGGGTTAACGATGACATTATTATTTTCTCCGAATTCTATAAAATTAAAACCACCAAAGGTTGACGCATATTGGTCTTGTTTACCGCCCGAAAGACCACAATCGACTCTTTCAATCTCGTACGCTAATTTTGCCAAATCATACTCACCCAAAGGTAATGACAGAAGTTGCTTATAGCCTTCTAGCATACTCACCACAACTGCTGATGATGAACCCAATCCACTTCCTGGTGGCGCATCGCATTGAGTTGTCACCTTCAACGGGGTATAGACACCACCATTAAACTCCTCCATAACTCTCTTATACACGGCTCGGTGTAGTAACAGATTACCATTAATTCCTATCGGTTGTGTCAAATCAAGGGCATCTGACAACTCTAGATCGTTAGCGTAAAAATATGTTGTGCCATATGTCTCTAATTTCTCGATAAAAGTGGTCGCAAACAAATTTATTGTCACATTAAGTACCGCTCCTCCAAAGATATCACTATATGGAGAAACATCAGTACCACCACCAGCGAAACCTAGCCGCAAGGGGGCTTTAGATCTTATTTTCATCTTTATTTACACCCTCAGTATAAGTTGAAAGGAATTGAATCTAGCGCTCTAATCATGGCCATTATTAAAGGCAGTCAAAAATACATAATTGTTCATTCTCTTGATCTCCGTGCTAGGCACACCCAAAATTGCTAAAGGAGGCAGCTCAAATATTCAGCGGTGATCACAGGCCATCAAGACTATTATTATTTAAATAATCACTCAGTTTCAAATGTCCTCATATTAGAGTTATCCTCTAAAAACTCATAAGTAAGGGTCCGCGCCAAACCGTTTTCTAGGCTAACTGGTGGAATAAACTCAGTCTCACTAACTGAAGATGCAAACTGTGAAGTACTCATGAACTTTTCAACCCTAATGCTACTTACTGGTAACGATCGGCTAAATACTTTAGCAACCAAATCAGCGAAATAACCAATAAAAACACCTAAGAACCCAGGCAATCTAAATCCAACATTGTTTTTATTAAATAGTGTTTTTCGAGTCTCGGATATAAGAGTATTCATGTCAAAATCCGGCTTATCAACATAATTGTAAATATGCACTCCAGGACCAAAAGAAAGACTATGTCCAATAAAAGCCGCCACATTCTCAACGTAGGCCATCGACTTCCTATTTTTTCCATCACCAAACATCACAAATCTGCGCAATGCAATCTGATTAAGTAAGTTATATACATTGCCCCTATTACCCTCTCCAAATATAACGGTAGGCCTCACAATAACAAGGGTTCTATTCGATGGGTCCTCTGTTTGCCATTCTTTGTAGACACCTTCGGCTAAATATTTAGTACGCCCATAATCGTTAAAATAACTAGGCGCGCCCGAATCATCTGTGTCAATTGGAGCAAATCCATAAATGGCGACAGAACTCGTAAATACAATTTTATTAATGCCTAACTTACGCGCAGCATTTCATACGTTCACCGCTCCATGAACATTCACATCATCATAACGGCTCAGAGGACGAACGTCATCTCGGTGGACAGCAGCTAAATTAATAATAGTTGTCGTCCCTTCTAGTTGGTCAAGAGATTTTTCGTCTTCCACATCAAGATAGATTATGTTGTCAGTTCGATTTTTAATATTTATATCACATATCAGATAGCTCAAAATACACTTATCCAAGAACGTCGCAAGCCGGCTACCTACAAAAGCAGCTCCACCAATTATCGCTATTTTTCCAGAATCCAAGACCCCCTTACACCTCCGTTTTTTAAGATATTTTTTAATTCAACTATTCCACGAATGAACGACCACAATCAAAATCAACATTCTATATGAAGGTTTTCAAGAGACCAGTAGAAGTCGCCACCGCTACAACTCTAGTTTTTATTTTTAGCGTATTGCTGTCGAAAGTATATTTTTAATGGACACAAAAATCATCTCGGGCCACAACGAAATCAGTTTTCTTAGATTGGCACGAGTCTAGCGCTGGGAGGCCCACCCGCATTTTTCCTGGCTCACTAATGTTTAGTCGACAATCATCACAAATTTTCTCATTCATATTAGTGGTATTACCAATTGAAAAATCTGACACCACAATGAGCGCAGTATTGCCGTGCGCAAATTTTATGTTGGTATAACAACACTAATGAGAGGAATTGATTTTCCGGTATATTTGCAACTTAAATGAAAGGATGGGAGGCTTCGATAAAAACTAGAGCCAGAGCCTCGCATTAGGAAGCGACGCTTAAACTATGATTTAGCCCAAGATATTCACGGTTAAAAACTACCTAAAAATGTTATTAGCCAAACACGGACACAATTACCCGAGGCGTCGCCGTTGCCCAATATAATGAAGCTGATGCGCAAATCACACTAAAAAAACATACACGTAAAGGTCCTCTAATACGGGAATTTTCGATAGCCATACAAATGCCAAATAACCCCAATGGAACAAAAAAATAAAGGAGTCTCAAAACGAGCATATTTGGAAACAAAAATGCCAGACTAGCCCCGGAGAGAATGGCACCCGAATACATAGCATAGCCAAAGAGATTTGAAGTCGTACTTGCATTAGTTTTGATCCTAATTATTTTTGGAAGTAATATCATTACTGAGCCTATAAACCCAACAAACAGTATCGAAGTTCCACCAAATTGATTAGCATTTGATGCTTCATATTTCCAGATTAGTCCAAAAAAAAGTTTTAAATACAGAGCAGCTATAGCTAGTAGTATACCAATAGTAACGCCTACCAAAATCTTTGATTTAAACTTAGAAAAATAAAATATGCCTAAGATAAACACTGTCGAAGCATGCGTAAAGATCGCTAACGCACCTAAACGTTTACTGCCTAGCGCCAATGCCAACATTAACAGTCCAATTCCAGCTGCTTGCCTAATACCATCAAACGAAAACATGAATCCCATAGGTAACAAGTACAGCGCGAAGAAATATAGTAAAAAACTTTTCTTAGTTAAAGCCATTAAAGGAAAAAAAACACCTAAAGCATAGCAAAAAGAAAACAAGAAAAGCATAATCTGAAGAGAAAATATTTGCCCTATAAGAACCAACAAAGCGCTGAAGGGTTCTTTATAGTACAACACCAATTCAAGGAATGTATTATCGTTATTTGCGGCCGACTCATACGCTTCAAAGTCCATACCGACATTAGGACGTAGCGATGAAATGAGAGCAAAAGATAGGCTCACTAACAACCATCTAAACCTCGAGGTTAGCTTCAACATTGAGATAAAGGCTGGTATGACGAAGATACTGACAAGAAATAATATATTTGTCATTAGGAATAAACTTCAATTAAGACCATGAGAAAATAAATCCATTATCTACACCTAATTTATCAGTTAGCACACACGCCCTTTCACACTGGTTTCATTGTGATGAATACAAATAATATTTCTAGAAAAATGGTTATCTAATTGAGATAAGGCCGTAAATTTTTTAAGAGAGGAGCCGTCCGTAATGAACAACTCATATCCAAAATTTTCAAGAACTTTACGAATTTCGACATGACACAATTCACCAACCTCTCCTTTATTGAGTTCGCAAACAATCACTGGCAGCCACCTCCCAATGCATTTCAATGCACCACGAATGACATGACTTTCATGCCCCTCAACATCAAGCTTAATAACCGATATTTTAGTCTCCTCTAACCCATTGTTATTCAAAAAAACATCTAACTCTAAAGCCTCAACTTCAGCGATAACAGAGTTGAGAGGCTGACTTCCCTCAAAGTCGATTATTCTTGACTCGCCATCTAAATATACTCCGTTCTCACGAATTAACAAGCTAAGCGTTGACTGTTGATCACTCATCGCTGTGGGATAAATAAAGGAGTTCATCGACATCGCTTCATCATAAGACACAGCCGCTCTAGTTGCCTGAAAATAATAAGGATGCGCCTCAAATCCAATTACTTTACCTGCGGGGCCAACCAAATCACTCAAGGCTTTAGTCCAATTAGCACCATTAGCTCCGACATCTAAAGCCAAAGTATCTCGTAAATTAAGATTACGCAGATAATTTACTTCACGATCAGGTAGTGGTTTAGTTTTAATCAAGCGCAAAAACCAATAACCATGAATTCGAGCTGTTAGCTTTTCACCCAATAGGTTTCGTAATACATTTTTTATAGCAGATGTATTCATAGTTGTACCAGGGTCTTGTAGAATTTTAAGAAAGAGGGCATAGAAAACATTACACGAAGAATCCTTCCGCTGATCGGAGCACCATCACTTACATACCCAGGAAAATCCAATAGCGTAGTTAGATAAGTATCGGATACCCACTGACTAACAGCAGATCGAGAAGCATCAATATTCTCTACGTTCTGATTTTGATTCTCTATAGCGTTCCAAAAGTCATCTTTGCTTGTAGGCACAATTATACCAGGGCAGTTTGTATAGGGTGATTTCGATGGCACTACTACCATATTACCGGTATAGGACAGCTCTATCGCCATGATTCCATCATAAACAATACTAATATCTGATAAATTAGCGATATCATGAGAGATCAAATCAGCATCAGAATTCACTATAAGTACATTTTCACTGCTCACAATATGATTTTTTAATCCCTCGAAACTCTTCCATAAAGTCGCTTCAGCCGGATGCAGTCTTATACAAATGCCAATTCCGAGTGGCGCGTGTTTTATTGTATAGTTAATACAATCAACTAGACCATCAAAAATAGTATCTCTTTCATCGATATTACCATCCCATAAACAATTTGGAAAAATGCTTATCGTTCTTCTGAAATTACTATAAAAACGCTTAATCTCATCTAATTTGTCTGGGTCAGATTTTGTAAAATTAAATGTTTTTTGGTCCGTTGTCTCAAGGTTAAGACGCCGTTGAAGAAGCGACACTGCACTACTTTTTTGATCGGCTCTGTTACCAATATCAATAGGCAAACTAACCTGAAAAGCATCCGTTGCTAGGTAGAACCCAGCGCCATAATAAGGCAAGCTACCGTTAATAATTAACTTCGTGTCACTCACACGCGCGGCTTCTAATACCGGACCCCATAATGAGTAAATACCATGAGTAAAAAATACGAAATCTGTTTCAGATACAGTATCAACACAACAACAAAATATTGATTTGCAGTCGTCGAGTAGTAAATTCTCATACCTACCGCATTCGTCTTCTCTTATCTCACCACCGAATAATAATCTACGTAATGTGGAATTTACATGACTAGAAAAATCTACCTTATCAGTCTCACGTAGTTTGTCCTCAGATAATTTTTTAACTGCAACAACCTCGAATTTTAATAACCAAAAAAGTGTCTTGTAAAATTTCTTATACATCGATTGTTTAACTACATGGAAAGGGCCGACTGAAAGAGTAACATCACTCAAATTCAACTGATTATTTATGTCCAAAATAACATTACAAGTACCACCTGATCCAGTAACTTGGGCCCCGACAAAGATTTCTAAATAATGAGAAGAAGATAGTCTAACTGGCGCTATAGTCATATTTTTAGCGTCCTTTTTAACAAACAGTTTAGCTCTGAAAAATATAAAAACTGCGACAATTCCTAAATAAAAATGACTCATAGACTTAATTCTCTGTAAGGGTCATATTACTTACCGTCAATACCCTGTCGCATACTTTCATGAACTCAGGACTATGCGAAACGATTATCATCGTTTTTATACCCTTCAGTTTGCTTATTTGTTCAATAAACTTAGCTTCAGAACCTTTATCTAAGGCACTAGTAGGCTCATCTAGGATGATAATGTCAGTATTTTGATAAATCGCCCGAGCAAGGCCGATCCGCTGTCTTTGTCCACCTGATAAATTAGCACCTCCCTCTGAGATCATTTGCAACAATGAGTAATTAGAAGAAGTCAGTATATCGTTAAGACCAGAAATTGTAGCCGCCTCATCAAATAACTTCTCATCAACCTCAGCAACCTTATCTTTACCCGTAACATTAAACAAAATAGATTCATTAAAAATCAAAGGCTCTTGACCCAAGTAAGAAAACAACCCCTGAACAACTCTACCTTGCGATACCGAAGTATCATTGATAAATATTTCTCCGGACAAAAGAGGCCGCAATGTGCACAAAGTATCCAGCAAGATAGTTTTGCCTACACCGCTTGCGCCCACTATACCAAAAACTTCTCCTTGCACTATTTCGAGGGCATCTATCTTTATTAACGGCGTCCCTTTTGGACCAATGAATCCACCTTTAATTGAAAGACGTTTGAAGGTGCCCCAAGGCAGATCCTCCGAGTATCCTATTGATATATCATCGGCTTGGATTAAATTAACTACCGAATCTTTGTAAAAACTATTCAGTTTTATTTGTTGAAAAGAAGCAATTAACCTGCCTAAGGACGGCAACATTCTATAGCCAATCGCTGCAGCAGATCCCAGAACTAAAGATACACTTTCAGAATTATTGCTAGCTACCTGCACATAAAAGATACCTATAACAAATAAGCTTACGACAACGACTTCCGACAAATTTCTTGGCAGTACAAATAAAACAAGTCTTTTTGTTAAGATATTTCTACTGAGATATTCTTGCTCGTCCATTTTTTGCCTGATCGCTAGACCAGAGTCGGTGAGTTTAATTTCTTTTCTCGCTTTCATTATATCGTTCAAATAGGACATTAACGTTTGCTCAACCTCAGTAATATCAGATCCCCTTACGAAATAATTGCACATAAAGTAAATTAGCCCGCCAATAGCAATCAGTAACACAACAAAAATTGACGCCCAAAAACTGTAAAACATTAATAAACACATTATTAAGAAAGATAGTAACATCTCATTGGCTATATAAAGTATTGGATTAATATAACCCAAAGTGACTTCATGACTATCCACAGCATATGAACGCTGATGCAGTGAATACTTAAAGTCATCGTTATTTTGTGTTTTCAAGAAAAATTTATTAATTATTTTTCGCCGAATTTCCAATTTTTTGTAGCTCAAAAATGCGTTTTGCATATAAACTAAAATGCTTCCAGCTCCTATTTTTAGAGCTCCTATCAAAACAAAACCAGACAACAAAAATTCACCATAGGTCAAGCTAGCAAAATTATTTGCTAGCTTTACAAGGACACCGCTTTCACTGTTCATTCCGCCCAGTAGATATCCCAAAAGTGTAGCAATGCTAGCCATATGTAGTAAATCAATAGCGCTCATTGCTAAAATAATTACGAACAAGTAAATTTGCTCTTTAAGCGTAATAAGATGTTTGATGCTATTTTCCCCGTGAAAGTAATTCAGATCTTTTAACAATTGCTCTAGCCCATGATTCAGGATCTTTCCCATCTACCACATCATATTTTTCGTCTGGAAATCCTTCACCATATACCTTAAAAGGCTCATGCGTAAATCGACTTAGCACACCAGGCAACCCGAATTCGATCGCACTGAAAATTTTCATATTAATCCCCGATCCTGAAAAAACAGGGCAAACGAAAATGAATTTTTCTGAGAGAAATGAGTCTAGATTCTCAATGAAACCATAGTACTTTACTCTCGGATATGGCTGATCTTGCCATGATGGACCCAAAATATGAGCCCTAAAACGATCGTCATAATTCAAAATCTTCAAAATAAAATCAAGCGCATCTCGATTGGGTTGATGGCTTCCAGCACCTATAAAGATCAGGTCAAAACATGGTTGGATACTTTGTGTAATATTTAACGACTGTTTAGTTCCAAATACAGGTAGGAGATGAGGAACAACTTTCAGATTGACCGACTTGCCCAGAAATACTGAAACCGAATCTCTATCTTTTGAAGTTAAAGTCCATAGCTCTGTTGACGGGGACTTGGCAATTTTATTCAAAATAAGCTTCGACATTAAACTCTCGTAAATATAGGCACATTTTTTGAAAAAGGCATTTTCATGTCGACCAAGTTCAAGAAAGTACTCCGGATCATAATTGTGTAAACTGACGATACATCTGCTTGCATCCATATGATCAACCATAAATGAAAGGTGCAGTGTATCCATGTATAAAGTGTCAATTTTAAGGTGACGGGCCTCAGTTGCAGAACTCAAAAATCTGGCTGATATTAACGAAGGTGGGTACCTGTATTTGAATACCAACTTCACTAGAGCGAGCAATGTTGAGCCTAGACCCGCTCTAGATACTGAAATCAAGCTAGCGTCTAAAAATCCAGACTTTTTTAGTAACACCTTTCGCAATCTAGCGCCATGCGCAGCACCAGAGACCCCATTTTCTGCGAAAACACCTAAATTTGGAGGCATAATATTACCTGTCCTGTCCATAAGATTAGTTATTTTTATTTAACATCATATAGAGACTACTAAGAACGTCATCTCCAATACTCAATTCACAACGATTAAAGATTGCCGCCCAAAATGCCAGGGTGCTATTGTTACTGTGTATGGTCCCATATCTCATCATCAGTGAAAGGACATCGATAGAAGCCAACCCTTCAGTTTCAATATGATTTATTTTTTTATCATTTAGGTATCGTTTTATATCTGGACGATTAAATAGTTTGTCATTATTAGACATAATACTAGCGCTCTGAGGAAGATTTGAAAATTGGATTTTGATGTATTCTAACTCTTCATCCTCCGAATTGAAAAAGTCAAGTAATCTAAAATGGTGAAGAACTGCGTTCCTCTCACATTTATCAAGATCAGGTACCAAATATTTTTTAAGCTCAGTTATCGCAGCAGAAATTTCAGTCTCACTAAAATTGCGATACCTGCTTACATCTTGAAAATAACCATCTAGAAAATGATAATTCATCAATTTAAAAAAACTAATTTCTCGTCCAAG
>Ga0206125_10004819_pt1 | contig 11714 bp, 11 predicted proteins | sample Helgoland_Spring_4_FD_148598 | JGI IMG/M metagenome (GOLD analysis project Ga0206125, IMG submission 148598) | Pelagic subsurface seawater microbial communities from Kabeltonne, Helgoland, North Sea - Helgoland_Spring_Bloom_20160331_1 | ecosystem: Environmental > Aquatic > Marine > Epipelagic ...
CAAACCCCAGCATTTTTTATTGATTATAATGAAAATGGTAGTAGTAATACAACAGCAGCCAGTACAGATACTGGTGGTATAGCACTTAAAGATGGACATTACAGTTTTAAACACGCAACTGACACCGACGGCAAACCATCAGGCTCAGGCTCCAGTACTAATTATAAATCATTTAATACAAATAACTATCATTGGCGTAGTATTAATGCAGAAGCTTTAACTCAAAGTATCATAGGTGACCCACATATCAAAACTTTAAATGGAGAATACTATGAGTTTGATTATCTAGGTTCATTTAGACTTTTGGAAGACACAATTAATGGTGAAAAACTTATTATTAATGGAAAATCAGAACCAGGTCCTGCACGTTGGAAAACTAATCAATATATTAAAAAATTATTTATCCAAAGGGGAGAAAATTATATATTGATTGATATGGGATTTCGTGGAGAAGAGGTTACTGTCCTTGAAGAAAAAGGATTTATTTATACGGAAAAAGAGTTAGATTTTCATAAAGATGCCAAAAGGTATTCATTAACAAGTAGATATAAAACAACTAGTAGAACCGAACCAGTAACCGAAGATTTACCTAGACTTATAAGAAATAAAATTAATTTTACTATTGATGATAATAACAAAAAATCACTTATCTTTTTTGAAATATCCAATGTAAATGAATATAATTTACAACCGTGTCGGTTGCATATTAAATTAGACAACTATAATGTCTATTCTAAAAAATCAAAAGGTTGTTTAATTAGTAGATTACATGCACCCGCATCAAAATTAAATGACATAAAATCATGTGAACCTATAGATCTTTTATCTCTTAAAGATATGGATGAAATCCCTGAACTAGAAATTAATCCAATATTACGTAATAAACAGTGGAATTAAATCATTTTAAAATTTTAATAAATTTAACAAATTAAAATAATATTTAAAAACTATTTTAAGTTGAACAAACACACTATATGATGATGAAGTTTCTGTATATTATAGCATTCTTTATATATTTCTTGAATATTATTCATAATATATCAGCATATAAACCCCGTATTTATATGCGAATACCTCAATATTTTGTCAATGATCGTGTTATACAATTTCTAAATACAAATAGAATAAATAATTGCTTTGAGTTTGAAGAAAGCCCAACAAATCTTTTATTGAAATGTTGGAGAGAAAATCAATTAGTAAATGTTAATATTAATATCGATAGAGAATACCAACAAAAATATCTTCTTGAATCTTTTAGCATATAATTTTATATTGTTAATATATAAATGAATAGTCATTGTAGGACAAACAAACTTTCCTGCTGCAGAACTAAATGCTTTACAGATACTATGGTAATGTTTAAAAAAAATGTTGGTATAAGTCAACCTAAAAATGCTCCTCCCAGAGCATTGCGTAGTCTCAAGCACAAAGGAATAAAAACAATTAATCCAGATACACATACGACGTTAGACAATTTTTTTGTAAGCGATGGATTTGGTCAACCAAATTCTGCAAATAGAAAACAACATACATTTAATATATCTAAAATGGAAAAAAATGATAATTCCACAACTCCAAATTTACAAACTAAATCAGATAATAAACAAGATGCAAATGGTCAAAAATACAAAATTGGATTTATGTATAAATCACAGGCAGATGTTGAATCTAATGTAGGATCTATGGATCGTTTACAACGTTTAAAAGCCATACAAATTAGAAAATATACTAATTAATCACTTTATCTTTTATAAAATTAAAATGATCAGAAATATTACCCCATATTTTATTAATACCTATTGAAAATAAAAGCATTAATGACGCACTAAATACCATTTGTTTCTTTACATTAGTTAATTTTATATTCATATAAGGGTTAAAATAAAATATTAATAATAAACATACATATATTTCATAATAAAATACAAAAATTAAAAAATATTGTTGCGAGTTAGGTATAATATTTACAAATGTTAATCCATAAAATATATACCATGCAAATGTCAATAACACAAATATATAATCAAATAAATTCATTATATATTTTAATTAGATTTTATACTTTATAGCCGTCTCCATGACATTTACCACAAAAATCATATAGTACAAATCGTAATTTATTTTGACAAAGATAGCATCTCTCATTATTTATACATGTTTCGCAATATTTTTTTTTATGGAGTTGATCTTGCGTTAATTTTATAAACCCTGTTCCTACACAAGTTTTACACCTTATTTGTTTGGTTTTTGTCATAATATAATATTATTTGATATAATATTATTTGATATTTATTTTATATTTAATTGATATTTATTTTATATTTATTTTATATTTATTTTATATTTATTCTAAAAAGAAGATTATTCAGATAACTGCTTATATATATCAAGTGTTCGGGCAGAAGCATCGGTAGCATTTACAAATTTAGGCATCCAAAAATATGGAACAATTTTTTGACAACTCGCCGATTTATAATATTTGCAAAAAACATCTCTATAATACATTTGTTCCAAGGTGGTTGGTTTATTATATGTATACGGGTTCATATCTGTCAATATTTTTTGTTGAATTTTTTCGCTAATATGACAATATTCTGTATTTTTAACATGATCCTGTATAATTTCAAACCATGATTTGGTTTTTTTACTTACACCATCGCTAAATGCTTCTTTTGTTCTCCATAATACCTCTTTCGGCAATAAATAATTACCATATTTTTCTACAGCCGATCTCATAATAAACTTCTCACATTGTCCATTTTGGTTATGATATCGTAAATTTGGAGAGATAGATAAATAATTTGACACAAATGCTCTATCTAAAAATGGTGTTCTTGCTTCTAATCCATGAGATGATATACTTCTATCTGATCGCAATACATCAAAATAACAAATATCTTCAAGCAACCTAATACACTCTTTATCGAAGTCTAAGGCATCCGGTGCCTTATAAAAATACATATACCCACCCATAACTTCGTCTGCACCATCACCATTAAATATAACTTTTGCATCTGAGTTTTCTTTAATATATTTACAAATTAACCAATTTCCTACACTTGCTCTTACAGTAGTAGTATCATAACTTTCAATTGTCCGAATAACATGAGGAATTGCCGTCAAAAATTCTTCTTCTGACACAACAATCGAATGATGAATAGAACCAATATGATCCGCAACGATTTGTGCATATTTTAAATCTTCACTACCTTCCATACCAATACTCCACGTATGCAAATCACCTTTATAATGTTTTTTAACCAATGCAGCAACTAAACTACTATCTAATCCTCCTGATAATAGACACGCAACCTCCCTATCCGTATTTTCTACTCTTTTTATAATTGCATTTTCTAGATTTATATAGACACTTTTTAATATACAATCATTTTCTTTAGTAAAATGACAAAAATCCCGAATTTGATTGATTTGTTTTTGAGATTCAAGTACAACTTGTTGATCCTTTATTGAAAATGTTATCAAACTACCCGGTTTAACCTGTTTTATGTCATTCGTTAATTCATGAAATCTATCTATATTTTTTAATTCACTCCCCAAAGCATATCCAATTGTTGTTTCCCCGTTATCTGTTTGAATAAATGTATTCAAAAATAAAGGACGCACCCCAAACAAATCCCTAGCCACAAATATTTTATTTTTATTTAAATCAACTAATACAAAAGCATAAACCCCATCCAATAATTTTAATGTATATTCCATACCGTATTTCTCATAACAATATATAATAACCTCGCAATCCGAACCGCTTTTAGGGGTGATATCCAAAAACTCATATAGTTTTTTGTAATTATATATTTCACCATTACACATCAATAATATATTATTTATTTGAAATGGCTGATTTGCTTTTTCATCATGATAACCGTTAATAGCCAATCGATGAAATCCCAAATACATATTATGTTGGAATAAATAATGAAATTGACTATCTTCAGGACCTCTATTTTTACCTTCTAAAAATAGCATTTTAATAACACCATCGCTATATTTCAGATTATTAAATAAAGCAAAAATACCGCACATATATAGGTTATTTTAGGAAATTTCTTTTAACTTATTTTTGTTATCCTATATATATGGGAACAAATCTTCATGATGTACATTACTGTCAAATGGATAGAACAACTGAATTAAGCAATAGAATATCTAATAGAAATATACCAAGTCATCAAATCGGCCAAAGTTATTTCGGAAGACCTGTAGATACATATGCTACATTATTTCCTATGTTAGATTGTCACCAGCCTTCATCTGTAGAGCATGGAAAATTTCCAGTTTATAACCAACATAAGATGTTTAATCCTGGCCAATCAGCACCATTTAATGGTTTTGCAAAAAATGTCGATCTTGAAACTACTTTAAGAAATACAATACATCCACTTCAAAAAGCACCACAAAGTAAATATATTCCAGATACCCAAAGTGATTTATTTCATAATCAATATTTAACACAAACTGAAAAAAAACAACAAATGAAGAATAATCTTCTTTTTCAGAAACAAAATTTCTCTCCCTTTAATCCCAATATGTGTAATTTAGGATATAAATTATTTAATAATCATACAAGAATCCAAACAAAAGATTTACCTTTTTTAGAAGAAGAAACGCGTAAAAAAGAACCTATAAATAATACAAATAATAATACAAATAATGAATAAAAAAGAGAACATAGATTTATTATATTTAACTAATCAACATTTCGTAGGTAAATATGATCAAAAAAAACAGGTTTCTGAAAATTTAAAACAATTCACTGAAGATATGAGTTTTTATAGAAAACGTATTTTTAGTACCACAAAAGACATAATAAGAGGAAAGACTATTAATAATCCTGTTAATAATTCATTTAATAATTATGCACAAGAATTAATAAAATATTTTAAATATCTCGATAAACAAGATATTTTACAACAAGAATATGATGATTTAAAAGAAAAAAATCCAACTAAATTAGATGACAACTTCAACTTAAGCGAAAAAAATCAAATAATTACTAGAGAAACAAAAAAACAAATTAAAACAATTACAGATTATATCCCGATTACAGTAAAAACAAAAAAAAAAAAAAAAAAAAAAATTAATTATCCAAAAAAAAGGGTAATTGATATTAAAAACCCCAAGTTTAGAACAAAAGGTTTGGAAAAAGAAAAATCTAAACAAATTATATGCCCAGAAAAAGAAAAAGACGTACCCAAAAATACAAAAATAAAAGTCGCGGAAAAAATACCTATAAAAAAAAATATAAAAAACAAACCAAAAAACAAACCAAAAAACAAACCAAGCGTAAAAAAAGATCTGGTCTTAGAAATTCTGGCAAACATGTAAAAAAATATAAAACTGAAAAGTGTGCACCTAAAACTAAAGATGACATATTGGGATATACATGTTATAGTTCTTCTAGTTTGCACAAAATGAAATCTATTTGGAATACAAAACATCCTGATTTAAAAATTAATAGTAATAATCCGAAAACGATTTGGGAAAATTTGCGTTTTATTTTTAAAAAAACATGTAAAAAGGAAAGTTGTTGGTTAAAACATAAATGTTTTAATGAAAATATTTCATTGGATATAAAAGAAAACACATTTGCACCCACTGCTCCTGAAGAATGGAAAAAAAAACCGGATGAATGGTTATCTAGTATAGAGATCATGGAAGTTATGAAACAATATGAAAAATCATACAAATGTTTTGAATTCATAGGGCCGTCGCCTATTGATTATGATAAACATTTATCGTATGGTGAATGCGTATGGGAAGAATTATGTAAATTTAGTTTAAAAGATAATATTAATAAGGGGAAAAAGAAGGTAGGTGTAATTTTTAATTTAGATAAACACGATAAGGAAGGATCACATTGGGTTGGTCTTTTTATTAATATCAAAAAGAGTATGATTTATTATTTAGATAGTTATGGAGAGAAAATACCTGGACAAATAAATAAATTTGTTAACAAAATTAAAAAACAAGCCAATGCTTTAAATTTAAAAAAATTCACATTACGTGAAAATAGAAGAAGACACCAATTTAGTGACAGCGAATGTGGTATGTATAGTTTATATTTTATTATTTATATGTTAAAAAATGATAATTTTGGAAAATTTACAAAACAGCGCATTAAAGATGATTACATGAAAAAATTAAGAAAAATGTATTTTAATCATTAACTTTTTAGAAAAAAGTTATCAAAAAGTTCGAACCAAAGTTAAACATGATAATATATTTAAATGTATTATCATTTAAAATTGATTTTAATTTATATATTTTTTTCAATAAAAAATGGCATCATATTTAATTGATAAACTCGAAGAACTGAAAGAAGATGAGAATAAACTCAAGGAACAACAGCGTGTTCTTATGGAAGAAATAGAATTAGATATAGAAAAGAAGCGTAGATTGGAATTAGATGGTACAATTATAAAATTACGAGCACAAGTTGGTGAATTAACTAAAAATATTGAAGGTGAAATTATGCCTGATAATATTAGTCTTGTATTAAGTTATGGTAAACATAATTATACTCAGGAAGAACAACGAGAAATCTCACAGCGGCAGAATAGGCGTAATAATTCTCTTGGAATAACACTAGAAAAATTCAAAAATAATTTAAGTAAAATGGATGAATGGATGAATAATGGTACTCCGATGCATCAAAGACTACAATTATTAGGTCAAAATATACAACGATCCCCAAACCCTTTAGAAATTCCTAGGGAAATTAAGATTTATGATGATATTATACCTATATTTACTACAATGATAGGTATAATGAAAAAACAAGAGTTTGAAATTGATAATTTAAAAAAAAAGATGGAAAATCTTTTGTAAGATTAGATCTAAAATTATAATATATTGTCTAAGTCTACAACTTAAGAATTTGTATATTGAAAAATATGCATTATCTTCAGTAAATAAAGTTAAATATGACAAATATTAAATATTTAAATATATTTTTATTTAAATATTTTAATATATATTAAATATTAATGTCTGTTAATTCAAATATAAATAAAGAATTACTTTTTGATTTATTATCAAGTGTTGTTGATGATAATGGGTTTTGATCGATATTTTTACTTTACAATCGTTTCTTGATAAAGAATGCGATATATTTGAAAAAAATAAATCACAATATAACAGTTTATCTGAAATCAATAAGATTATATTAAATAATACTTATAAATTTCTACTGGAGAACCAGTTAAAAAATACTACTAGTATATCTGTTATTAATGAAGTTGATTTATTTGATAATAAATTAAATGATAATTTTAAAATAGCCAAGGAAAATTTTGAGAATACCATAACTCTTAAAAAACCTGACGAAATAAAATTTAAAGATGAAATAGATTATGATTTACCTCCTGAAAATCTAGAAAATATAATGAACCAGACACTAGCAGATAGAGCTAATGAATTAAATAATATTACACTAAAATATTCAGATGAAAATAAAAAAAAAGCAGAAAATTGGATAAATAAAGATAATACCTCAGATGATACCATAAATACAAGTGATAGCAGTGATAACGGTGATAACACTTTACATAGACCAAAAAAATCTGTTAGTTTTGAAGAACCAGTTGAAACTTTTAATTTATTTAATAAATTAAAAAAAAAACAAGATATAAATCCCCAATTATTAACTCAAATAAACAAAAAATTAGATAAATTATTATCACAGCAAAAACTAATATTAGAATTACTATCTATACCAAAGTCTGCAAGTGATGATTCTTCTGCAAGTGATGATTAAAACTCAAGATCCCCTACCTTTAAAAATCGTGCTTTTTTAGGATCTTTTGGATTTACTTCTGTTCTACCTATTAAGATTGGATTTACGTCTATATTTGTTTTTGCAGCCATATAACTATCATAATCATAAATTTCTCCTAATTTTTTGTTTGATTTATTATAAGGTTTAATAATTCTTTCAATACCTTCTAATTTAATTTTATAACCTTTCCATTTGATAACTTTTCTATTAATTTTAGTTATTTTCTCTTTTTCTTCATTACTATAAGATGGTTTGTACGAAAAATTAGAAGGGGGTGCATTCCCAAATGAATAACATGCGATACCTTCTTTGGCATTTGATCCTATATGAATAGCGCAATCCATTGATGATTCTTTAACAGCACGTAAAATACCAGAAGTAATATTTTTTTTAATCTCTGAAATTTCATAAAGGGCCTCATCTGTAGTAATAGTAGAAGAACCATACATTCGAATAGCCTCCTCCTCATCTAATTTACTTTTATCTTTTGTTTTTAATTCTATGGAAACAGATGGCTTTTTTTCTTCTTGTGTTTCTCCATCAGGATCCCCATCAAGTTGTTTTTGAGTAAAAGTCATTAAATACATAAAAACCTCCACCGTTTTGTATTTTTCATCAAGCGCCTGGTGACTACAAATACGTCTGGCTCTGCCTACTACTTGTTCAGTTCGGACAGGGTGCCAATAAGGTTCAACAATGTGTACATATCTGGTATTTCTCAATGTAATACCTTCTGATCCACTACTTGTTATCATAAGTACCTTTATAATTTCTCCCATGTTGTTATTTGCAGCCATTTTTCTTAATTTAGATGCAAGAGAACTAGGTATAGAATCCCAAGTACCATTAAAAATATTTCTTATAATTTCTTTTTCATCTGCATCTTCCGTACCAGTATATAAAGCAAACGTCGGTTTACCAATATCTTCTTCTGTCATATTAATATCCCATAAACCCGCACTATTCTTTTTAATTTTAAATCTAGCAAATCCATTAGCCTCCAATATCATTGAAAAAATACCAATACCCTCGACAGTTCTAAATTGTGAATAAATTAAATGTAACCCTGCATGCTGTGGATCAATAATATTCTCTAATAATTTCAAAAATTTTGGACCGTATTTTTCCAATCCTTCTTTATTAAAAAACTTATGTGAAAATTTTTTTAATAGACCCATAGCTTTATTTATTCTATCTTGGTAATTATTATTTGTATTTTCTTTTATAATTTGCTGAATTTCCTGAGATTCATCTTGATCATATCGACCATCAATATTATCTAATCTATCTTTAACATTTATACCATCTAATAAATCTTCATCAACACCTTTAATATTCATTTCATCTTTTGGGGGATCTTTTGTTGAACTCTTTGGGGGATCTTTTGTTGAACTCTTTGGGGGATCTTTTGTTGAACTCTTTGGGGGATCAGATATTAAATCTTTTATTTTCTTGTTTTCTTTGGGCATAGGACGAGATAATAATACAGTTTCCCCCTCATCATCTTCTACTAATTCATTTGGAAATACAAAATTACAAAATGCTCTTGAAAAAATTCTATATGTAGATGTTGTTTCTCCATAAATACCTGAATCTCCCGCCTTTTTCTTTTTTTTAGCATTTCGAGATTCTTCTTTTCTCTCGGCATTACGAGCATCTTCATAAGCACCCAATTGAAAATGGCTCATTGGAATTTTTAAAACATGCAAATCCGTTTCTTCGTTATATCTAGGTAAAAGCGACTCTTGTGCACTTCTAAAATAAGATGTAAGTCCTAATATACGTCTTTTTAATAAATTTACCTCTTTTAATACACCAAATTTTCCCTTTGTTGTATCTATAAAGAGAGAATTAAAATCTTCTAATTTATCTGGCAATGCTTTATGCTTTTCTATTTTAATACCCTCATTTAACATTTCAATATTATTTGTATTTAATAATTTAGAAAGTTTTCGTAAGAAATATCTCTCCCCTTTCTCGCCTTTTTCATTTTGAGAAACTCCCTTATATTTATCTTTGCTCGTCCTATTAATAAATCCAAATGGATTTCGCGTAATCACTAATATATTATTAGTCGATTTATATTCAATATAATCTACTAACCTATTTTTTTTTAATATACTCATTATCTTTTTTTGATTTATTTTTCCCCCAGATTTTGAAGTACGAAGCGGTATATAATATGTTTTAATATACCCTCGTAATATATTAAAAAGTATTCCAATTTCATTAGGATAATTAATAATTGGCGTTCCTGTTAAAAATACAATTCTACAATTTTCAGCATCTAACAATAACTCATATAATTTCATTGAAAGTGATTCTTTCTTTTTTGTTAATTTATTTACGATTCTACTCACAAAATTATGAGATTCGTCAATAATAACGACTTTATTATCAAACGGATTAGATGTTTTATGCATTTCTTCGGAATCTTTAATAAGTTTATCCAAGTGATCATTGCGAATACCATTATAATTAATAAATCTGTATTTTTCCTGGATCATTTTATTTATTTGATTATCAATTGATTTTTGATCTTCAGAACTCAAAGTATCAAAATTCGGTGGTTTTTTATCAACCATCCATGCACCTCCCTTTTTCCTTACATCTTCAACTGGCAAATTAAGTATTTCACTTAATGCTTTCTCAATATGTAAATTCCCACTAGTTTCGATAAATTCCCAGAATTGATTTATTTTATATAAACTATCTCCACAATTTTTTAGTTCACTAACATAATTCATACGTAGAGATGCGGGGGTCATAATAATAATTTGGTTTGTATTTTTTAGTCCTTCTGCAATACCTATAGATGCGCATGTTTTTCCTGCACCCAACCCATGATATAACAGTAAACCTCTATAAGGGCTATAAATATTAATATAATCACGTACAATTTGTTGATGGATCATTAAACTAAACTTGGTTGATTTCGATTGTCTATCACAACTAACATCGTCTAGAGTTTGCTTTTTTAATTTATCAGCATAGGGTCTATATAATGAATTTAAAAAGTTTATAAATATTTCACGATTATTCATATAATAAGATGGCGCTTTAATGAAAATATTAGGATCTTTTTTTCCCAATCTATCTCCTAATGGTTTATCACCTACCTGTATCATAGTAGCAGGCATTTCTAAATTTACAGTTTCTATTGTGGGTTTGTTTAATTTTTTTGTTTCATTTTTTGTTTCTTTTTTTGTTTTTGTTTGTTGTTTTGTTTCTTTTTTTGTTTTTGTTTGTTGTTTTGTTTCTCCTGTAGGCATAGTCATCCTAGTTGTTAATTTAGTAACAGTCTTTCCTTTTGAACTTATTTTTGTAATTCCAGGTCTAGATATTTCACCCACATCTTCTTCTACATCTTTTAATGTATTTTCAATAGGTTCCTCTGTGTTTTCTTCAATTAAAGATAATTTTTGGGGAAATTCTGTTTTTTTTATTTGAGCAGGAATAGACATATCCTGTGCGTCACCATCTTGACGACTTTTACTTTCATCACTCATTGTTTTGTAGGTTTTATTTTTAGTCATTTTCAATCTTTCTCTAAACTCACTCATATCAGGAGCATCATCAGTTTTATCCATAATTGTTGTTTCTACACGAACTTCTCCTTTTTTGGGCATTTTAATTCCTATTTTTGCCATTTTAACTGGATTTTTTTTTTTCCTTAATTTTGCAAATAAATTTTCAGACATCTATAAATTTTAATGCTAAAAAAACTTTATATTTTAATATGTTATATTTTAATAAAATATAACCTATTTTTTGGGCTATTATGATAACTTATCTATAGCCATTCTACATGCGGATTGTTCGGCCTTTTTTTTAATTTTATGTTTATCATGTGATAATAATATAACCATTTGTTTACTAGGATTATCTTCGAGTAATTGTTTAACATTATCTAAAG
>Ga0206125_10004820_pt1 | contig 11713 bp, 9 predicted proteins | sample Helgoland_Spring_4_FD_148598 | JGI IMG/M metagenome (GOLD analysis project Ga0206125, IMG submission 148598) | Pelagic subsurface seawater microbial communities from Kabeltonne, Helgoland, North Sea - Helgoland_Spring_Bloom_20160331_1 | ecosystem: Environmental > Aquatic > Marine > Epipelagic ...
CTTTTTGGCACCTCGCGCCAGGTGGATCTTGGCTTTTTCACCGTCGTTGAAGTTTCCGGTGCATTCCAAAACAACATCAACGCCGCTCCAGTCGAGCGTGTTGGGGTCATAGCTCGAGAACATTTTGATCGGTCCGAGCCCGAGATCCAGCGTGCCCTCGCCGACAGTAATTTCCCCATTGAACCGTCCGTGTACACTGTCATATCGCATCAAATGTGCGCTGGTTTCCAGCGGGCCGGTTGCGTTGATTTTTACAACTTCAACATCTTTGCGGCCAGAGGACACAATATGTGCCAAAACGCAGCGACCAATGCGACCAAAACCGTTAATGCCAATTTTTACTGTCACCGCTCTCACCTTTTGCAAATTCCTGCCGGTGAACTAGCAAGGTCAGAGGGGTATTTAAAGTTCAAAACCGGCTGATTTTCAACTTGTTAGCGAAAACATTTGCGTTAGCGATAACTGCTTGCGATAACACAATTTGAATCAAAATTGCGCCCGGCAAAAAGGCTGCGGTGCCTGCCGCAGCCCTGGCCGTTTTAGAGCAAAGATTTGACTTTCTGTGCAATTGCTTCTGCGGTGATGCCAAACTCTTCATAGAGCCGATCGGCAGGGGCAGAGGCGCCAAAGCCCGTCATGCCAACAAAACCAGCCTTGGACTCGCGTCCCCGTTCCCCCAGCAACCATTGATCCCAGCCCATGCGCACAGCCGCTTCCACGGCAACGCGCACTGCGCCCCCTGGCAACATACGTTTGCGGTATGCGTCATCTTGCTGAGCGAAAAGCTCCATGCAAGGCATCGAGACGACACGGGTACCAATACCTTCAGCTTGCAGCAGATCGCGGGCTTCCAGTGCCAGCGAGACCTCCGTACCGGTTGCCATCACGATTGCTTGGCGCTTGCCCTCGGCCTCGGCCAGAACATAGGCGCCGCGCGCGCTGAGATTTGCGGATTTATACGCATCACGCACCGCAGGCACGCCTTGACGAGAAAGCGCCATGACGGTCGGTGTGCTTGGCTGAGTGAGCGCCACTTCCCATGCCTCTGCCGTCTCCGTTATGTCGGCTGGGCGGAAAACCAAAGTGTTTGGCGTGGCGCGGGAAATGGCCAAATGTTCGACTGGCTGGTGCGTCGGACCATCTTCACCCAGGCCGATGGAATCATGGGTCATGACATAGACGGTTGGAACGCCCATCAAAGCCGAGAGGCGCATTGCGCCGCGGGCATAATCGGTGAAACACATGAAGGTGCCACCATAGGGGCGAATCCCGCCGTGCAGCGCCATGCCGTTCATTGCCGCAGCCATGCCATGTTCGCGGATGCCGTAGTAGATATACCGCCCAGCGCGATTTTCGGGATCAAAAATCCCCATGTCCGCTGTTTTTGTATTGTTTGAACCGGTCAAATCAGCCGAGCCGCCCACGGTTTCAGGCATCACAGGATTAACCGCCTGCAAGGTTTTTTCCGAGGCTGAGCGGGTGGCCAATTTTGGCTTGGTGTCGGCGGCATCTTTCTTGATGGCGCGGATCGCAGCGGCCAGTTTTTTTGGGGCTGCGCCAGCAAAGGCGCGGTTGAATTGCGCCTGTCGCGCGGCAGAAAGACCGGCGAACCGGTTGTCCCACTCGGCGCGTTCTGCACTGCCGCGCGCCCCAATGGTCTCCCAAGTGGCCTTTACATCGGCTGGAATTTCAAATGCTCCATAGGGCCATCCATAGCTGGCTTTCGCATCAGCCAATTGCGCCGCATCCGTAAGAGCGCCATGCCCTTTTGACGTGTCCTGCGCTGCGTGCCCCAGCGCGATATGGGTCTTACAGGCAATCATTGAGGGTTTTTTTGATTTGCGCGCCGCGGTCAAAGCCGCGTCAATGGCGACCGGATCGTGGCCGTCAATGGCTTGCACATGCCAGCCTGAGGCTTTGAAACGCTGCACCTGATCTGTCCGATCAGAGAGCTCAACCGTCCCATCTATGGTGATGTTGTTATCATCCCAAAGCACAATCAAATGACCCAGCTCATGGCGTCCTGCAAGCCCGATGGCCTCTTGGCTGATGCCTTCCATCAAGCAACCGTCCCCGGCGATGACATAGGTGTAATGGTTCTGAATTTTTTTGCCGTATGTGGCGCGTAATATTTCCTCGGCCATGGCAAAGCCGATAGAGTTGGCAATCCCTTGGCCAAGTGGACCCGTGGTTGTTTCGATGCCAGAAGCGTGGCCATACTCTGGATGGCCCGCAGTTTTCGCGCCCCATTGGCGGAAATTTCTGATCTCATCGAGCGTCATATCGGCGTAGCCGGTCAGATGCAGCAGTGAGTAGAGCAGCATCGACCCATGCCCCGCAGAGAGAATGAAACGATCGCGATCTGGCCAATTGGGGGCAGAGGCGTCAAACTTCATGTGCTTTTCGAACAGAACAGTCGCCACATCGGCCATGCCCATCGCCATACCTGAGTGACCTGAATTTGCGGCGGCAACCGCATCCAACGTCAAAGCGCGAATGGCAGCGGCTTTTTTCCAATGTTCAGGGTTCTTGGCGGCGAGTGCTTTGAGATCCACGGAGCTAACTTTCTGTAAGGGCAAACGTTGTTGCTTCCTATCAAGTGAAGAGGGAATATCAAGTAACCTGATCCATTTCTTAAAAAATGTTTCAAGTGCTGACTCTTGGACGTTAAGGTTAATTTAACCTACCCTAAGGGTGGTTAACGCGATTCGAGACAGCTGTTGATGGCAACGGCGCAGGGGTGTGAGATGAGCAATGAGTGATATTTCTGTTTTTGAACAAAGGATTACCGCTGCAATTCAGCGCATATCATCGGCGACAGAAGCGGTTTTGCCCAACGGTGGTGTAGTGGCGCCAGCACCGACCGAGACCGCTGCGCCGGAAAATGTTGGTATTGATGCTCTGGCCGCTCTTGATGCGCAGTTGTCACAAGTGATGAAGTCCAATGCGCAATTGCGCGCGTCAAATCAAGCATTGCGGGCGGCCAATGCTGAAGGTCTGGGGGATGCAAGTCTGGTCAATGCCGCGATGCAGGCAGAGATTGACACATTAACCGTGGAACGGGCCGCCGAGGCAGCGCAACTTGAAATGTTGCTGAAGGCCTTGACCCAAACCAGTGAGGAGCCGCGCGATGCCTGAAGTCACCATTAAAATCGGTCAACGTCCCTATAAAGTCAACTGCCCGGAAGGTGAGGAGCCGCAGCTGCAAAAGGCCCGGGACGCGTTAGACGCAGAGGCCAGCACTCTGCTGGCGCAAGTCGGGCGTGTGCCAGAAGCTCAGATGTTGCTAATGTCGGGTCTTATGCTTGCAGATCGTACCTTGGCTTTGCAAGAACAGCTCAGGGCCACAGAAGCAGCTCTAGAACAGGCGCAAGAGGCCCCTCGAGAAGTTTCTCAAGAAATCAAACCAGTAGAAAAAAAAGTTGAAGTTCCCGTGGTTCCGCCAGCCCTACTGGAGAGCCTGGCGGAGCTGTCCGCGCGCGCTGAAGCCGCGGCGGATGATCTGGAAGAGCGGATCGCCCAATCTGCTGATTAGCACTATGGGCTAATCTCGCGGGTTTGGTCCCGGTGGCAGGCTCAGTCGAGCCTGGTATAATTAGTCAGGTGCGTTTGCCTTGCGAATTTCATTGGCGGCATCTTGATTGTAACTGACATTATTTTCTGCCAAGAGCCCATCCAATTCCCCCGATAGGGTCATGTCGCGGACAATATCGCAACCGCCGATGAACTCACCTTTCACGTAGAGCTGTGGAATAGTGGGCCAATCGGAGTAATCTTTGATTCCCTGGCGAATGGCATCATCGGCCAGAACATTCACGTCCTGATATGCCACACCCATGTAGTTCAAGATACCAGCAATCTGGCTTGAGAAGCCGCATTGCGGCATAGAGGCGGTGCCTTTCATGAACAGCACAACATCATTGGATGTCACTGTTTCGCGGATTTGATCTTCAGCGCTCATCTTTTGGCTTTCTGTCTTTGGGCACAAATTGCTGTGCGTATTTCTGTGGGTCTTTTGGAACCCGAAAACTGCCCGAATGTCCACCTCCGGCACCGCCGGAAAAATAGTCCGCTCGAACCTCGTGATCTCCCTGACCGGGCAAGGAACCGCGGCCTTGGTCTTTTTCGTGCCGGACCACCCAAAAGGCCCTGAAAAACAACAGGATCAGTATAGCAAGGGAAAGATATGCAATGAGACCCCAGTTAAACATATCAGCTCGGTGCCTTTGTGGTCAGCGCCAGCGCATGCAACTCCCCATGCGCCCCGTCCATTTTGCCTTTCAACGCGGCGTAAACAGCGCGATGCTGTTGCACCCTATTTTTTCCTGCGAAGCTGGCATCGGTCACCTCAGCGGCGTAGTGATTGCCGTCCCCAGCCAGATCTGTGATCGTGATCTGCGCCTCTGGAAATGTCTCCCTGATCAGCGCTTCAATATTTTGTGCGGCCATGGCCATTGGGCAGTTCCTCGCTTCCTATAACTCGAAGGTAGAGCCGAGCGTTGTTCTTTTCAAGTGACCGCATTTGCGAAACTGTTGCGAAAAATCGTGCTGAGCTCCGACAACTCCGCCTGTTGCGCGCCAAAGCTGACCTGCGTGCCGCCAAAACGCCCAACACAGGTGGCCGGAACTCCAAGATTGCCAGCCGCAGCCAGAAGCGCTTCGGCCTGATCAAAGTTGCAGGCCACCAGATAGCGCGCTTGATCCTCACCAAAGAGCTCCGCAGTTCCTTCCGCATCCAGGCTAACGCCGATATTTGCGGCCTCAGCCATCTCAAAAGCAGCCAGCGCTAGACCTCCATCGGACAGATCACTACAGGCGGTAATCCAGGCGCAATTGGCGCGGATAAATTCGCCATGTTTCTTTTCAGATTCCAGATCAACAGGCGGTGCATCACCTTCCACGCGGTTAAAGACCTCGGCCAAAAGGGCGGATTGCCCAAGATGACCGATGGTTTCACCAATCAAGATCGCCATATGGCCTTCGCGGGCCAATCCTGTAATGGCGTCATCGGCATCCGCAATGAGGCCAACGGCACTGATGGTTGGCGTCGGCAGAATGCCGGACCCGTCGGTCTCATTATACAGGGACACATTGCCGGAGACGATCGGCATATCAAGAGCGGCGACAGCGGCGCCAATGCCCTTTAGCGCTCCGACAAATTGCCCCATGATTTCTGGTTTCTCAGGATTGCCAAAGTTCAAATTGTCGGTGGTGGCCAGGGGCAGGGCGCCGACCGCTGAGAGGTTGCGATAGGCCTCGGCCACGGCTTGCTTGCCCCCTTCGAACGGATTGGCCGCAACATAGCGAGGCGTCACGTCCGATGTAAAGGCCAGAGCCTTTTGCGTGCCATGAACCCGCACGATGCCCGAGCCCATGCCGGGCGTCCGCAGACTGTCGGCCATAACTTGGCTGTCATATTGTTCATATACCCATTGTTTGGACGCGTAATTCGCACTGGATATAAGCATTTTTAGACCGTCAATCGGATCAATCTGTGGCACATCTCCCAGAGGGTCAGCTGCCGGAATCTCAACCCATGGGCGGTCATATTCTGGCGCATTGCCGGAGAGGGCTTTGAGCGGCAGATCGGCTTTCACTTCGCCGTTCATCATGATCAAAAAGCGGTCTTCCGCAATTGTTTCGCCGACGATGGCGAAATCCAGATCCCATTTTTCAAAGACAGCCTTCGCTTGCTCTTCCAGCTCTGGTTTAAGCACCATGAGCATGCGTTCTTGCGATTCAGATAGCATCATCTCATAGGCCGTCATGTTCAGCTCGCGCGTTGGCACTTTTTCAAGATCCAACCGCACACCTAGATTGCCTTTGTCACCCATTTCGACCGCAGAGCAGGTCAGGCCCGCGGCACCCATATCTTGGATGGAAATCACAGCGCCAGTTGCCATAAGCTCTAATGTGGCTTCCATAAGGCGCTTTTCGGTAAAGGGGTCGCCAACCTGCACGGTTGGGCGCTTGTCTTCAATGGTGTCGTCAAATTCAGCGCTGGCCATCGTCGCGCCGCCGACCCCGTCGCGCCCGGTTTTGGCCCCCAGATAAACCACAGGCATGCCGACGCCAGACGCAGCCGAATAAAAGATCTTATCCGTATCTGCGAGCCCGGCGGCAAAGGCGTTCACCAGGCAATTGCCATTATATGCCGCATCAAAGCGCACTTCGCCGCCGATGGTCGGTACACCGAAGCAATTGCCATAGCCGCCAACACCAGCCACCACACCAGAGACCAAGGACTTGGTTTTGGGATGATCGGGACTGCCAAAGGATAAAGAGTTCATCGCCGCAATTGGGCGCGCTCCCATTGTAAAGACATCACGCAAAATACCGCCAACGCCGGTGGCTGCACCCTGGTAGGGTTCGATATAGCTTGGGTGATTGTGGCTTTCCATTTTGAAAATGACAGCCTGCCCATCGCCAATATCAACAACACCCGCATTCTCACCCGGGCCGCAAATCACCTGTGGTCCTTCCGTGGGCAGAGTGCGAAGCCATTTTTTTGAGGATTTGTAGGAGCAATGCTCATTCCACATGGCAGAGAAAATGCCCATTTCCGTAAAGCTTGGATCCCGGCCTATGATTTCCAGAATACCATCGTACTCGTCTGGGCTCAGCCCATGGGCGGCTATGAGGTCGGGCGTTATCACTGGATCTTGCAAGTTGTCATCCCCCACGGTGCAAATTTGCACCCTGTTACGAAAATTAACGAGCAGAGGGAAGGTTGGAATAGCTATTAAATGCCGCTTTTGCGCAAAAGCATGGCTGAATTGGCAAATTGGCAGCGCAACCGCCATGCGGGCCAAGCAAAAAAAAGCCGGGCACATGGCCCGGCGAAAGTCCAACAGGGAGGTGATGAGACGCGCCGATGTGCACCGATCTCATAATGTGTATCTGGGAGCGCCATTGCATCCCTGCAAGGCCTGTAAGCGCAAAGCCGCTATGCGCTCAGGGCATAGCTATTTTAGTATTTCAAGGCCGCGTTCTTCCCGACGGCGGGCGATGATCTCATCTTGGACAAAGTCACGAAAGGCCGCGATGCGGCGCGAGTGGCGCAATTCTTCTGGATAAGCAAGAAAAACGGGGACTGCTGTGTTCTCAAGCTCAGGCAAAACACGCACCAGATCTGGAAAATCATGGGTGACGTAATTGGGCAAAATTCCTATCCCAAGGTTGTTGATCACGCCTTGCAAGACACCGAAGTAATTGTTGACGGTCAAAGTGGATTTTGGGCTATACCCCATCAAATTCTGCACCAATGCGGCACTGACCGCCACTTGAGGCGCGTTCGGATTTTGGCAAATCAACCGATGATTGGCCATATCGTCGAGAGCTTGCGGCGTGCCGCGCGATTTGAGGTAGTCTTCACTGGCGTAAAGCCCCATTTCGACCGTCATCAGGCGTTTTCGAATCAAATCTGCTTGGCTCGGCTCTTTCATGCGAATGGCGACATCGGCCTCACGCATCGGCAGGTCCAATACCCTTTCCTCAAGCATCAGCTCTACATTGAGGTCCGGGTATTTTTCATAGAGCTGCGGTAAGCGGGGCGCTAGCCAAAGGGTGCCGAAACCAGTGGTTGTGGTGACGCGAAGTGCGCCAAATACTTGATCTTCACTGTCGCGAATACGCGCTGAAGCGGCATCAAGGCGTTTGCTCATGGCGCGCGTGGCTTCAAATAACAGCTCACCCTGCTCTGTGAGTATCAACCCGCGTGCATGTCGGTGAAACAATGTCGCGTCGAGCGACTCCTCAAGCGCTCTGATTTGCCGTGACACGGCTGATTGCGAAAGATGCAAAGTCCCTCCTGCATGGGTCAGCGACCCGGCATCAGCAACCGCATGGAAGATTCGCAATTTATCCCAGTCCACTGGCCCACCTCTCTGATCGCTTACGGTTGCCATAACATGCAAATTGAGACTAGGTCACGGAAATTTTCGTTGTTAGGTCATAGTTTTTGACCTAACAGTTGATTATGCATTCCAGGAGGCCGCAGACCATGCAGCACGATGTTTCACTCGCTGACAGATATGACTTGACCAAAAAACAAGTCTTGTTGAACGGCACCCAGGCTTTGGTGCGGATGATGTTGATGCAATCAGCGCGAGATCGAGCGGCGGGACATAACACAGCGGGCTATGTCACGGGCTATCGCGGATCGCCGCTCGGCGCAGTTGATTTTCAAATGACGCGCGCATCGGCGGAGCTTGAAAAAGCGCAGGTGCGTTTTCAAGAAGGGTTGAATGAGGATTTGGCGGCAACGGCCCTTTGGGGCAGCCAGCAAGCCGAGTTGCGCGGTGAAGGCAAATTTCAGGGTGTGTTTGGACTTTGGTATGGCAAAGGGCCAGGCGTGGACCGTTCCGGTGATGTCTTTCGCCATGCAAATATGGCTGGGACCTCCCGCCTTGGCGGGGTCGTGGCAGCACTTGGGGATGACCACACAGGAGAAAGTTCGACCACTTTGCACCAGTCCGAATGGACCATGATGGACAGCTTCATGCCGGTGCTGTCGCCTGCGGGCGTGCAGGAGGTGATTGATTACGGGCTCTTCGGCTTTGCCCTGTCACGCTTTGCCGGGGTTTGGGCTGGGCTGAAATGCATCAAAGACACGATTGAAGTGACCTCTGTGGTCAATGGCGATCCTCAGCGGTTGCAATTTGTCACGCCAGAGTTCGACATGCCCGATGGTGGCTTGAACATTCGCCTCATAGATACGCCGCAGGAACAAGAGGCGCGGATCATTCACCACAAGCGTCGCGCAGTACAAGCCTATGCGCGCGCTAATCGCATGGATAAGCGGGTATTGGGACAGGCTGGCGCAAAAATTGGCTTTGTCGCTGCTGGGAAAAATTGGCTCGATTTGGCCCATGCTATGCAGGTGCTCGGCATTGATAAGCAGGCGGCCGTGCGCCACGGCGTGACAACCTATAAAGTCGCCATGACCTGGCCACTTGATATGCAATCTTTTGCCGAATGGGCGGAAGGTTTGGACTGCATTGTTGTTGTGGAAGAGAAACGCAAATTGATTGAGGGCCAGATCAAAGAGGCACTCTTCAACCAAAAAGGCAGCCGCCGGGTGTTTGGGGGGCAAGATGCGCAAGGTGCCTTGCTCTTTGCCGATAGCTACGCGCTCGATCCGATAGTGATTGCACAAAAATTAGGTCACATATTGATTACTGAGGGTTGCGGCTCGGCTCGCCTAACAGGTGCCTTGGAGCGAATTGACGCGGCGCATACTGCGAATAACGGGCCCACTTTGGCCAGTCGCGTGCCATATTTCTGCTCTGGGTGCCCCCACAGCAGCTCAACCAAAATTCCCGAAGGCAGCCGCGCCTATTCCGGTATTGGCTGTCACTACATGGTGCAATGGATGGATCGGCAGACTTTGGGTTTCACACAAATGGGCGGAGAGGGGGCCAACTGGATCGGCGAGTCGCTGTTTTCCACCCGGTCACATGTGTTCCAAAATATTGGCGATGGGACCTACAACCACTCAGGCATTCAAGCCATTCGCGCAGCGGTCGCCGCTGGCACGACCATGACTTACAAAATTTTGTTCAACGACGCCGTAGCGATGACAGGCGGACAAAACAATGATGGGGGATTGGATGCGGCGCGGATCGTGCAAGAGATGCGCGGGATCGGGGTGAAAAACCTTGCTGTGGTTTATGACGAAAAAGAAGACATCTCTCCGGCAGATTTTCCAGCTGGCATTCAAATACATCCGCGTGCGCAGCTTAATGCAGTGCAAGAGGGCTTTCGGCAATTGTCTGGCGTTTCCGTTATTGTCTATGTGCAAACCTGCGCGGCTGAGAAGCGGCGCCGACGCAAACGGGGGGCCTTTCCCGATCCAGATCAGCGCTTGTTTATCAATCCAGATGTCTGCGAAGGCTGCGGTGATTGTGGGGTGCAATCCAATTGCGTCTCTTTGCTGCCCCTCGAGACCCCATTGGGGCGAAAAAGGCAGATCGATCAGTCCAGCTGCAACAAGGATTTCAGCTGTATAAATGGGTTTTGTCCCTCTTTTGCCACCGTGCGCGGCGGGCAGCTGCGCCGTCCACTGGCTCAGGTGTTGTCGATTCCGGAGGTGCCTGCTCCGGAGCTTTGCACGCTTAAAGGCACACATAATATCGTCGTTACTGGCGTGGGCGGCACTGGGGTGGTGACCATCGGTGCGCTTCTAGCGATGGCAGCGCATTTGGATGGCAAGGCGGCCGGGGTCATGGAAATGGCTGGTCTGGCTCAAAAGGGCGGTGCGGTGCATATTCACTGCCGCATCGGTGAGACACCGGAAGATATTTCCGCAATTCGCGTGGCTTTAGGGGAATGCGATGCGTTGATCGGCGGTGACCTTGTTGTCTCGGCCCAGGGCAACACTCTGGGCCTAATGGCACCTACAGGCGGCGCTGTAGTCAATCGGCACGAAATAATAACAGGGGAATTCACCCGCGATACCGGTTTTGCAATTCCGGGCGCTGATTTGCACTTAGCGCTCACTGCAAGATTGCACGAGCGCGCGCGGCTATTCAATGCGACCCTCTTGGCAGAAACAGCTTTGGGTGACACGGTCTATGCCAATATGATTTTGCTTGGCGCGGCCTATCAGCAAGGATTGCTTCCGCTCACTCAAGAGGCTTTGCTTGAGGCGATCGCGCTGAATGGTGTGAAAGTAACCCAGAATCAGCAGGCCTTCGCGCTGGGGCGTTGGGCCATGGTTGATGCTGATTTAGAAATGAAATTTGCCCGAGCAGAAGCGCCGGTTCAAGATCCAGAGGCAGCCCGACTGGCGGGGTTGCATGCCTATGGTACGGGTCGTTTGCTGCGCTATGAGGCCATGCGGAGCAAACTTGCGGGGGTAGAGGCAGGATTGCTAGAAGTGGCCTTGCAGTCCTATCACAAGCTGCTGTGTTACAAAGATGAATATGAAGTTGCGCGTTTGCTTCTGGCTACCAAGACACAGGTTGCAGAGCGATTTGAGGGAGATTACGAAATTTCATATCATTTGGCTCCACCGCTTTTGGCGCATAAAGGCCCGGACGGTCGGCCGCAAAAGCGCAGCTTTGGGGCTTGGTTTGACCCTGTAAGCCGAGGGTTGGCGCGTCTAAAGTTTTTGCGAGAAACCCCATTCGATCCGTTCGGATACAGTGCTGAGCGGCGCATGGAGCGGCAATTGATAAAAGATTTTGAGATCTTGGTCGCGCGGATGCTGCTAGAATACGAGCCGGCTCAGCTGGACATTTGGCGCGAACTTTTAGGTTTGCCGCAGAATATCCGCGGTTTTGGTCCAGTCAAACTGGCCAATGCGCAGTCTATGCAGCGGCGCTGGAAGGAGTTGCTCGATCAGCTGACAGCGGGCCGTGACACTGAGCGTTCTGCCGCCTAAGCTGCTGTTTTGAGGCATAGGAATGGTCAAGTCAGGTGCCTTAAGCTATGCTTGTGACAGTGCAGTGGGTGAGATACGGAAAATTTGAGCATGGCAATCGGAATTTTTGATAGCGGTTTGGGTGGGTTGACGGTTTATGACGCCATCCACAAACAGATGCCTGATTTGGATATAGTCTATCTTGGCGATCATAAGCATGCGCCCTATGGCGTGCGCGATGTGGATGATATTTACCGTTGCACGACCCAATCGGTGCAAATTCTCTTTGATCACGGGTGTGATTTGGTGATTTTGGCCTGTAACACGGCCTCGGCTGCCGCATTGCGC
>Ga0206125_10004833_pt1 | contig 11695 bp, 10 predicted proteins | sample Helgoland_Spring_4_FD_148598 | JGI IMG/M metagenome (GOLD analysis project Ga0206125, IMG submission 148598) | Pelagic subsurface seawater microbial communities from Kabeltonne, Helgoland, North Sea - Helgoland_Spring_Bloom_20160331_1 | ecosystem: Environmental > Aquatic > Marine > Epipelagic ...
AAAGTGCTGATTATAGAGTCTCTTTAGATATGAAAAGAGCTGACAAAGCAATTGAAGAAAGGGATGAGATACGCTATCAACTTAAAGAGAAAATTGTCGAGAATGATATGTTAAAAAATAAAATAGAGAAGCATAAACCAAAGTTCGAAGAGATTAATGATGAAAAAGGTTTTTTTGGGGTTTTCGTTTCAATTCTAGGTGCAATTGCATTAGGGAGCATGATTATGAAAGATTAATTCGATAAATTCAAAAGACCACCAAATAAAAACATTTTATTTAATTGTTGTATTCAGTATCATGATTACTATTTATATTATTAGCTATTTCATGTAAATCTGTATTAAAACCAGTTTCATAAGTATTTGTACTTAAATTTACATTATAAATACTTTTTAACCAAAGTAGTGAGCCTGTTTCAATGATAATATCACCTTGATGCCCCTTATCATCAACAAACAACGAAGTTGCGTTAGGGCCAAATCTAGAAATTTGATCAAGCAATTCATTGTCAATATTCATTTGATCTAAGTTAACTGATGCCCAACCTGTAGGAATAGTGAATATTTTTGTTGAAGGAAATTCTATTCTTAACTGATCTACCATTTCATTGTGAACAATATCATTAACAAAATAATCATATAATTCTTGTATTGAGGAAAAACCATATTCTTGTGCTCTTTGTTCCCAATCTGCTGGAAAATCAATTTGTGGTATAGCAATAAAGATTTTGACATTTGGATTATTTTGTATAGCATAGTTTATCCACTCACGGTGACCCTCGATTCGATCAATTGTATCATGACCGGCTGTCATTCCAAAAATTTCTACATCTCCCTTATCTAATGCAGACTTAATTTCAAAATGTTCTTGAGTCAATGAATCATTCCAAAAATTAATTGGACGTCCATTATCTCCTCCCCTAGTAATTCTTGTACTGTTGTGTTCAACAAATCCAGCTTCATTAGCTAAGACATCTAATTTTTCAGCATATGGTCTAAAAAAACTATTACCAATAAGCAGTAAATTATATCCTTCTGAATCCTCATTAACTGGAACATATGGAGCAGGTAAGTTTTCCTCTTTTTTACAACCAATAAAAACTACAAATAAAAACGTAAATAAAACGAGATTCTTCATGATTTTATTTATTTAAGAAGATTGATGATTCATCATTTGATAAAATTCACGATCATCTAATTTTTTTCTTTGGTCTAATAGGAATTCAGCATCTTCCCCTGCAATATATCTTAATTGATCCGAATTATCAGTTGCTGCTTTATAGATGACTTTTGAAACCAAGTCCGCTGGTGATAATTTTAAATCTGGATTTTGCCATTGAGCCATTATTGCACTAATAATGGGTTGATAATCAGAAATATTACCAGCTTGGAAATCAAAAGAACGACCAGCAAAGTCGGTAGCAATCATACCTGGCTGAATAATCTTTACTCTAACTCCAATATGCATTAATTCATGATGTAATGCTTCTGAAATTCCTTCAACGGCAAATTTGGTTCCATGATATAATGTTCCCAATGGAAAGGTCATTTGACCACCAATGGAAGAAACATTAATAATAACCCCTGTTTTATTAACTCTAAAATGAGGAAGAATAGCCTGGGTTACATCCAAAAGACCAATTACATTAGTATTGAATTGTCTAAGTATATTTTTCCTTGGATAAGATTCTAAAGGACCATAAGCCCCATAACCAGCATTATTTAATAACACATCTATTTTTCCAAATTTAGAAATGCCATTTTTAATTGCTTTATCGATAGAATCCAAATCGAGTACATCTAATTTTTCTAGTTGTATATTTTTGAACTTGTTTAATTCTGTTTCCTTCTCAGGTGAGCGCATTGTAGCAATAACATTCCATCCTTGTTGTTGAAAATGATAGGCTGTTGCTTTTCCAATTCCACTACTTGCACCAGTTATTAATATTGTCTTCATCTTTTTGATTTTTAAATTTTTAAGCCATCCAATTTGCACTTGCCCCAGCCGACACATCAATTACTTCTCCCGTAATTAAACTCATTTCTTCGTCAAAGAAACGGCTTATCATTGTACCTATATTTTCAGGTTTTAGAATGCCAGTTTTCATAGGGCTCCATTGTTTCACCATTTTGTTTAATGCATCCATTGTTGGATTTTCTGGAGACATTCCTTTTAAGAAATATTCATTATCGACTAACTTAGTATTAACTATTCCTGGACAAATAACATTACTCGTAATATTTTCCGCTGCTACAAGTGAAGCAATACTTTTTGTCAAGCCAATAACTGCCCATTTTGTAGATGCATATACTGGAAAATAATTGTTACCCATTCTTCCTAATTGTGAAGACACGAAAACAATTCTTCCAAATTTTTGCTTACGCATTTGTGGCAAAACTGCTTGAACTGTTCTTATTGGACCTACTACATTTATGTCATTTACAACTTGTACTTCATTATCTGGAAAATAATCTATTAAACCTACTTGTGTAACGCCTGCATTTACAATTAAAAAATCTAAGCTACCAAATGTTTTTACAGCTTGACTAACAGCAGATTTTAATGATTTACTATTTCTAACATCACCTTTTATTGTTATACATTTTACTCCTAAAGTTTCAATTGTTTTTTTAGCAAATGCTAAATCGTTTTCGGTTGCTAAAGCATAGTTTACACCATCAATCTCTTCTGCAATATCAAATAGTGTAATATTTACTCCCTTTTTAGCTAACTCTACAGCTCCAGCTAAACCAATACCTCTAGCTCCACCTGTTATGAATGCAGATTTATTTTTCCAATAATCATCAGCTTTTGCTTCTAAATTTACATTTTCATTAGTATCAGCAAATCCTGCTAAAGGAATTGTTGATAAAGCCACGGCACCTAAAGTTCCTTTTTTTATAATATCTCTTCTTGATAATTTATTTACTTCCATTTTAAAAATATTTAATAGTTAATAATTTTTTATTGGTAATCCATTGGTTTTAGTCCTCTTCGACCAAAAAAAGAGGCTATTTTTGAAAATAAAGAAGGATACTCTGTATATACTTCTCCACCACTTTTTCGATTTTTGAAACCATGATTTAAAATAGTCTGTGTTGGTATTAATTTATATACAAATGGACCAGAAGCATCTCCAAACTCTTTTCGCCACCAAAATTTTGTCATCATACCTCCAAGATTATGAACTACAATGTCTAGATCATTGTAGAACTTATTTGTTGGGTCAGCAACAACATTATTGATATACCACATGCTATTGGCATAACCACCCATATAGGGAAAGTTTCTAAATAGTGACCCGAAAAGATGAAACTTAGTATTAGAAGCAAACGGTCTGAATGCTTCTAAAATTTGCAACCTTGCATTCAAGTTAATTTGAAGTTCATCTCTAGAATATTCGAATCGAGGTTTTTTTGATTGCATGTCTAATTTAAAAATACCATATGATGGAAAGACGTGCATAAGAATATTTTCTGATGCGTATTTTGAAGTAATATCGTTTAGTTGATTTTCAAAAATCTCAGCATTTTCACAATTTGCAATATCTAAGGTTATATTATCAAACTTTTTGAAAATTTCAGGAACATTGTCATGCCTTTGAATAAGGTGAAAGGTGTTTACATTTTTATGAAAATAACCCTCATGATCTTCCAGTAATTTTTGGAATATCTCGCTATTGCTTCCAAATAAAAAAAGGTCAAATTTAGTTGTGCTCTGTTTCATCTTTTATTGTTTTAAAATAATAAAACAAATGTTGGGATAATAATCAGTTTTTTTAAACACTAAAAAAGGAATGTTTAACACAAATCCCTTTTCAGTTTAATTGACGATATTCAGTAGGCGAAATCCCTGTTTTTTGTTTAAATAATCGACTAAAATAATGCGGGTAGTTGAATCCCAAAGAATAGGATATACCAGTAATAGAATCATCTGTAGTTAAAAGAATAGATTTTGCCTTTTCAATTATGGCATCATTAATGTGATCTAATGCAGATCGACCTGTTTCCTTAGACAATAAGTCACTCAAATAATTAGGTGAAAGACAACAATGATCAGATAAGTATTTTATCGTTGGTGGATTCTCTAAATACTGAATCTTGTTGTTCATATAATCTCTTAGCAATTGTTCCACTTTAGAAATAACATCAAGATTATTGTTTGATCTGGTGATAAATTGACGTTCGTAAAATCTTATAGAATAACTAAGTATAAGTTCAATGTGAGATGCCAATACATGTTGACTATAAGTGTCAATACGCTCACTAATTTCAGAAAAAATAAGTGACAAAATTTGATTTAGGGTTTGCTGTTCATTCTTTGAAAGATGTAGAGCTTCGTTTACTTCGTAATTGAAAAAAGTCATTTTATCAATCAACTTTCCAAGTGGGTGTTTTCTTATCAAATCTGGATGGAAGTACAACATCCACCCTTCAACTTCATTTAACTTTTGTGGTTTAGTAAGCGTAATAATTTGATTTGGAGCTGTAAAAATTAAGACACCTTCTTGAAAATCATAATGATTTCTACCATAATCAATTCCACAGTTGGAATCTTTCATAGCAATACAATATAAATCAGATGAAAATCTATTTCCAACGGCATCCTTCCCATAACTCAATATCTTCGTGTCTATAATTGAAATAAGTGGATTGGAGGGAGTATCTAATCCCATGTTTTTATGTAACTCACTAATTGACTTTGAGTGAATTATAGATCTATTCATGTGGCAAAATTAATGATATATCCTATATAAGATTAACACAAATACTCGAAATTCCAATTAGAAAATAATTAAAAAGTATTCAGAAGATTTGTAAAAATGCTTGAAAAGAAGTTCGAAACTGGGACCGAGAGGTCCACCAACAATAAACCTACTCAGTTGAGTGGGTTTTTATTTATTCAAGAATCATTTTCCTTTCTACTGTACCATTTTCATAAATAAAGAATAAAATTTCATTACTATTTATAGACGTTTCCCTTCCTAAAATATCAATAATTTTAATTAATATTCTTTTTTCTGAATTATCTATTATATTTATATCTGTAGTGTTACACGCAGCTTGACAAGAAGATAAAGATGAATATTGACCTAACCCAGCACCAGATTCAAAACATCCAATGGTAGGTGTACAATCCCACGTTGAGTCGTTACATATTGATATTATTGAGTCAAAACACGGGGTCAGACGCTGCATATACATTACATTCCAAGCAGTTGTATATCCAACTTTATATGACATATATGTACGCCATGCAATAGAATCTGTAGGTAATGGAGTTCCATATAAAGCGCAATCACCCGTAAGAATTGTATACATGTAAGAAGCAATAGCTATATTTACATCTGAACTTAAATGCCAAGGGTCACCAATTGGATATATATTTACACCTGGAATCTCTTCTAACATTTGAGAGATAATTGAACGTAATGGCACATTTCGCGCATAAGGTAATTCAGAATTATTAATCATATGTAATGCAACACCTAAATCTGTTTCTACATCATTACTACTTACACGTTTATCTATTCCATATTGCATACTAATTAAACCTGTACTAAGATCATCTTGTAAAGGATATCCAAAAGAGAAATCAAACATTGCAGAGTCTACAACATACAGATGTGTAGTTCCCATGCTAGATCTACCATAATTAAAATCTATTGGGGCATTTGCACTATACTGCAGTGTTTTCTGAGCTTCTGAAAAAACCCAATTTAAACCATTTAAAATTCCATACTCAGTACTTGTTCCACCATGATTGTAAATTAACATTGAATCTACAATATCACAGCTTTTAAATGGAGAAACAAATGACCTGCAACCAGTATAATGATTATTAGATACAGCGCTTAAAATGGTTGAATCTGCAATATCTGCAATTACATCATCATATATATAATTAGAGAAAGAAGCACTTCTATTAAAAATATGAGAATAAATCGAAGCAGCACTTAAATAAGCTCCATTTGGTGTAGGATGAAAAATATCAATATCAATCTTATTAGCAGGAAGATTATTCCATGCAAGTCCTGCTGGAATATTTGCAAGAATAACTTTAGATCCATCTGATGTGCGATACGAGAATTCTTCAAAATGATTGATAGAAGTTGAATCACTTAACCATGGCATTAATAAAAGAGGAACTCCACCACCATCAACTATTTTTTCTGCAATTTTATTAACTCCTAAAGAATAGAATCCTGGCATACTAGACAATATATAAGGATCAGAACCAATTACGACATAATCCCAATTAAAAATACTATCACCCATCAAAAACTGCATCCTTTGACTCCTATCTTCAGGCCAGAAATAATATTGAAATAAAGAATGACAATAATAATCAAGATTTGAAGTAATCTGATTTGCAATACCAGTGCTAACATTTTTGGATCTATATATATCTTCAGCAACTACATTTAAACCTAATGTTACATTAGTATCAGCCAACAAAATATTTTGCAACTCTATTGCAATCTGATAAGGTGAAAATTCTTCAGAATTATCATTGATTGATTCCGTAGTACCTAATACAAGTATATTCAAATTCCCATCATTATTTACATCTCCCATATTAGTTTGAGCACTAGTTAGAAAGGAGATGAATAGAAGCAAGATTAACAAAGAAATTTCCTTCAAAATATTTTTTTTAATTAGTTAGACAAAGATAGTAAGTATAATAATCAAAAACATTAACATATGGTAATAAAACCTTACACATCCAAAGCAATATACATTTTGAAAAAGTTCGAAATAAGGACCGTAAGGCCCACTCAAATGAGTGGGGTATTATAAATTTCTAACGCACATATCTTTTAGTTATACTTCCGTCTATATAAACATCAAAGATTATTTGATTTCTTAAATTTCTATTTATCTTTTCTCCAAGAATGTTAATTGAATATGAATATTCTTTATCTAAATGATTTAATTCAGAGACACTTGTAGTTGTAGGTAATAAAACAGCATCAATAACATGTACAACTCCATTATCTGCAACTAAATCCGCAACAATAACTTGCGCGTTATCTATAAAAACCTCACTCATAGAATTAATCGTAACTAACACATCTCCATTCAAAGTTGGCACAACAAGATTATTTGATAAGATTGTAGACAATACACTGTCTCCAACAACATGGTGCAATAAAATATCTGTTAATTGTGGTATATCAGCTAGTAGAGCAGTAACTGTACCTGCTGGCAATAAATTAAATGCAGCATCAGTTGGTGCAAATAATGTAAATGGTCCTGCACCTGATAAAGTACCATCTAATGCACATGCATCAATTGCAGCTTTTAAGGTCGTGTGGTCAGTAGAATTTGAAACAATATCATAAATTGAATTTGGAGGTGCTGGTAATAAAACAGCATCAATAACATGTACAACTCCATTATCTGCTACTATGTCAGCACCTGTTACTTGAGCAATAGTTCCGTTACCAGATTCAATAAAAACTCCATTACCAGAAACAGTTACTGTTACATTGCCATTCAAAGTTGACACAACAAGATTATTTGATAACATTGTAGACAATACACTGTCTCCAACAACATGGTGTAATAAAATATCTGTTAATTGTGGTATATCACCTAGTAAAGCAGTAACTGTACCTGCTGGCAATAAATTAAATGCAGCATCAGTTGGCGCAAATAATGTAAATGGCCCTACACCTGATAAAGTACCATCCAATGCACATGCATCAATTGCAGCTTTTAAGGTCGTGTGGTCATTAGAATTTGATACTATGTCATATACAGAATTTGGAGGTACAATACCAATATCACCAGCATCAATAGGCCCACCATTATCTTCAAATGCATATCCCATTATAATTAATTCAACTCCAGGCACAACATCAATCATTATCCAAGCATAACTGTTATTATCTGTTTTAACACCAACATAATGAATTCCTGCTGGTTCCTGACCCGGCGTTATTGGGCTTGGTCCGTAAGCAGTTGCACCATCAATATTCAAAAAATTACTTCCATCAATTGGATCATTAAATTGATACAACTTTAGTCCATCAGAAAATGTTCCAGCTGGAGTAACTGTAAAAATATTTCCTGTTGGACTATTCCAGTTTTGAGCTTTAATACCATCAAAAGATGAATATAAAAATTCTATATCTGTAGCATCAACAGTTAATGTAATTGGAGTAGGAAATCCGGCAGAATATGCAACTGTTGTATTTACATTTGAGACATGTACAATTGTTGCAAAAATTAGGTTAGACATTGTCATAATGCAAAACACAAGTAATAGTTTAATTTTTTTCATAATTTGATTTAATAATTTGATTTTTTTAACTTCGCAAAAATATATAGTTATTTACAAATTACAATTTATTCTAATTTAAAAAATTACAAGTTCAAAAACAATATATAGGATTTTCAATCTAGAAAAACACTTACATATCCAACGATTTAATTCTCTGAAAAAAGTTCGAACTTAGGACCGTAAGGCCCACCAATAAAGAACCCCCTCAATTGAGGGGGTTTATTTATTAAAGACTACAGAATATCTTCTGTTTAATTGCTTTCAGAGCTAAAAAGCTTTTGAACCATAGTGCACTAAGGCTTACTAACAATGTCTTTAACTATCTTTTATAATGGTATTCAAAGTATTCTTTTCTATCTATTAAAATTTATATTCGAAATTTAGAAACAGTGTGTTTTCTGCTACTGACCCTTCAGCTGAATCAGTCCACGATTGCATGTTTAAAGCAACCGTTACACCTTTGGCCATTTTTCTTTCAACACCATATATAGTGTAAGAACCTGCTTTATCTGTTTTTTCACAATCATCATATCTTGCAAAGAAAGTGTAATCATCATTTAATTTGTACGAACCATATATTGACATCAGATCTTGTTCTTCTGAATATAAAACATTTCCAGAGTTTTGCATTAAACTTTTCTCAGCACCTACCACATAATTATCGCCAGAGTAAGCAATAGCTGCAGTAGTAATGGCTTGTGATTCAGTAGAATCAGTATAAGTTTCTCTTGGAGAAATGTCTTGATGTAATCTTAATTTTAAATTATTACTTGCCGTATAGGTTAAACCTAAACCTCCTCTAAATAATCCATTTGAAGATTGTTTTTTTTTGTATCCTTCTCCATTTAAAATTTGAGCATCTAAAATAATTTTATCAGTTATTTTATAATCTGCCGTAACACCAGCATCAGCAGAGCTTGACCATTTGTACTTGTCTTGGGCTGATTTCTCAATATATCTTCTCCCCCAAGCTTTCTCCATAAATTTAAAATTCTTCGTACCAACCATTCCAAGGTTAAGAGTTAGTTTGTCGGAAGTTTTCCATTTTAAAGAAGCAATTTTTAAAAATGCAGTGTATGCACTTCCTCCACTATTGCTACCAACATCAAATGTAATTTTTGTTGAAAAGCGATCATCTATTTTATATGAATAACCTAAATAAGATCTTTTGATTTCAAATTCTTTAAATGCATCTTCCCCGTCTTCTGCTGACATATCATAATTAAAGTTAGAGAAAATTTTAACTGAAGGGGATCCTTCTTGTGCATTAATATTTGTTAATACAAATAATGTAGCACTTAATAATAAAATTGTTTTTTTCATAGTGTTTGTAATTTTTAAGTTGTTTTTAATTCGACAGCTAAAATAATTCAAACTTTTATTGAAAAGGTTAAATTAATCTTAAGTAATTGAGAAATTAATATTAAATATTAAATTTATAGCCGACCCCTTTTATAGTTTTAATAAAATCATCACCTATTTTTTCTCTAATCCTTCTAATATGCACGTCTATTGTCCTGTCGTTAATAAAAGTATCTCCCCATATTTTAGATAGAATCTCTTGTCTTGTAAAGACTCTTCCTGGTACAGTCATTAAATAATATAATAAATTAAACTCCTTTCTTGCTAAATTTATTTCTTGCCCCTTATAAAGAAGTAGGTGTCGCTCTTTTTCAATCTCTAAATCAGATATCTTTATATTATTGCGAGTATCATTTTTCTTATTTCTTTTTAAAAGAGCTTTTATTCTACGAATTAATAATTTAGGCTTAATAGGCTTTGTAACATAGTCATCTGCACCAGCATCAAATCCTGCTAACTCAGAATATTCTTCTGATCGAGCAGTTAAGAATAAAATTAAAGCCTTGTTAAGTTTGGGATATTTTTTAATTTCAATACATGTTGAAATCCCATCCATATCAGGCATCATAACGTCTAAAATAATTAATTCTGGCAAAACCCTTTTTGCTATCTCTAATGCTTTCTTTCCATTATCAGCTGTTAACACATTATAGCCTTCTTTTTCTAAATTATACTTTAAAAATTCTAAAATATCTTTTTCATCATCTACAAGTAAAATTTTCATAATTATTGTGATTTAATATAAATAAAGTAAAAAATTAGGTTTAGAATACAACCAAAATAAATCTACCAAACTGAATGGGTTTTTATATTCTTTTAAATTAAACATGCTTTTTATGTTTAAGAACCTTAGCTTCTAGGTGGTATATTATTTCCTCTGCTATCTTCTTCAAGCTATCAGCAGCTCTTTCTATTTTTCTAATACTTGACAATAAATAAAGTAGCATATTCTTATCATACTTATTTATGTTATCAATAATGATTTGAGGAGAGTCAGAGTTAATCTTATTAATTAATTTGTCTTTTTTGAATACTCTTCTAGCAATACTCGGGTCTTCATTTTCAAAAGCCTCTATAATACAATCCATCATAGCATTGAATATTTCTAGCATTTCACCTATACGTGTTTTAGTCATGATTTCCTTGTCGTAAGGCACGTTATTATCAGCAACATATTTTGCTATACTTTCAGCAATATCTGCAATATGTTCAAGTGCATGATTAATTTTACGTGCAGAGAGTATAAACCTTAAATCTACTGCTACAGGAGCATGAAGTGCAATTATGTTTTCACAATCACTATCAATCTTTAGTTCTTGGGCATTAATCCTATTTTCGCTTGATGAGATTTCTTCTGCAACATCTTGATCATATTTAACAATTGCATTAGCACCTTTTTCCCATTGTCCTTCTACTAATAAAAACATTTTTAACAGAGATGATTTTAAATTAGATAGTTCTTTTTCAATAGTATTCATAAATGTATAATTTTAGCCGAAACGTCCAGTTATATAATTTTCTGTTCGTTCCATTTTAGGGTTTGTAAAAATAGTGTCTGTTTTATCACATTCAATCAGATCACCCATGTAAAAGAATGCAGTATAATCACTAATTCTTCCTGCTTGCTGCATATTATGAGTGACAATTATAATAGTGTATTTTTCTTTTAAAGTATGTATAAGTTTTTCAACTTTTGCAGTTGCAATTGGATCCAGTGCCGAAGTGGGCTCATCCATTAAGATTATAGATGGCTCTACTGCTAAAGCTCTTGCAATACATACTCTTTGTTGTTGACCACCTGAAAGTGCTAAAGCAGATTTATTAAGATCATCTTTTACCTCATCCCATAATGCTGCTTGTTGTAAGGCGTCTTTAACTCTTGTTTTAATAAATTCTTTATCCTTTATACCTTGTATCTTTAATCCATAAGCAACATTTTCAAAAATTGATTTTGGAAAAGGATTTGGTTTTTGAAATACCATTCCAACATTTTTTCTAAGTTCGTCTACCAAAATACTTTTATCATAAATATTTTTATTATCAA
>Ga0206125_10004836_pt1 | contig 11694 bp, 20 predicted proteins | sample Helgoland_Spring_4_FD_148598 | JGI IMG/M metagenome (GOLD analysis project Ga0206125, IMG submission 148598) | Pelagic subsurface seawater microbial communities from Kabeltonne, Helgoland, North Sea - Helgoland_Spring_Bloom_20160331_1 | ecosystem: Environmental > Aquatic > Marine > Epipelagic ...
CATATGCTGATGCGACTGGTTGGAAAATCGATAAAACTGTAGGTTCTAGAGTTCAAACAGAATTATTAGTTGCTGTATCTGGTGGTAACAATCTTGCTACTGCTATAGCAGAGGCAACAATTACTTCTGTCTACTTTAAAGACGCATCTTACGATCAAGGTGATACAGGAACAGTTGTTGTTGCATGGAATGAAAGAGTTGATGTTACTAATGGTGCTACATTAGTTGTCACAGGATCTGTTACAGGTTCTGTCACTGCTACAGCAAGTGCTGTAACTGATAGCAACAAAGCAGAATTCACATTCACAGTTCCATCACAAACTGAAGATTTATCAATTGGTGCACAAACAATCAGTGGTACTATCGTAGACGATGGTACATCAACTGTATCAGATAAAGCATTCGTCACTGGTGACAGAGTCGGTGCAACAGGTACAGGAACATATGCTGACATCAGTGTAGCATAATTAATAGGATAGAACAGTATGAAAAAATTTAGACAGTTTATCAACGAAAGCGAAACACTAGGTGCTTTTGATGGTGCATCTGCAGATATGTCACAAGTATCTCCAGGAGCACATTACATTGAAGATGATCAAGTAGTTAACAGAGTTAACTCATGGTTGGGTTCAATGGCTGAGAGAGAGTTTCTAAATGTAGAATCTGCTGTTCATCAACTATACCAAAAGTTGCAAACTATTGGTGTAGATTTCGATCTATTGGCAATCAATGAACAAGACCTTACCACTAGTGGTGAGGTCTCAATGCCAATCACTCAATTTGGTGGTACTTTTGGAAAGACTGGCGAAGAGGGTCCTGAAGAAATCACAGTTGATGATGGGCAAAGAGGTGCTGGAAGATCTCTCAAGATTGCTTGGGAAAGGCACGAACAAACTGGATCATATAAAGTATTTGGTTCATTAGTCTAAAACAGACTAAATATATTTTACATTATGGAATTGTTTGACAAGTTAAACAGCGACAACTTTACATTGTACGCAATCAAATACTACGATAACCCACAATGCGAAAGCATTGATGAGTTCTACGATGATCTACGCAGATTTAGATATCTCAAAAGATTGTTGTATCGTTATCACGAGCAAGGTGAATTAAAAGAGCGATTGCTCTTAAATCATCTCATCGTACTGTTCAATGTATTTGGATTTGATGCTGGTCATCGAATGTTAGAATACAAAATTCCATTAAAGAAGACTAAGTATTGGGGAACAATTAAGACGATGTTATTATATCTTGGATATGTACAGGAAGATTATAAACCTGAAATCCAAATTGACATGACAGTCACAGAACTTTTGAGAAAATTATAATGCCAAGAGTAGTAGACACATTAATAGTTTTTAGAATACTTCGACTTCTAACCACACCATTCAAAAAACAAAAAGCATACGAACTAGGAATCATTGATGATAAAGGCAATCGCATCAAAGAGCGAGAGTTATTATCAACCGAAGATCGTAATGCTTATTCATTTTTACACAGATTAGTCTTTAATCTTAAAAAAATCATAGAGAAGGTGCCATTTGGTAAAACCAGATTAGCATCTTATGCAGTAGCACTCGCATTACTTAAAGAAGATCAAGATCTCAATAGAGATCAGATGGAAGAGTTGTGTGAGAAAATTTATCATCACATCAAGGAAGAGGGATCCCTTACAGCAGAAGAAATTAATGAGGGTATCTATTTGGACGAACTTGTACTTGGTGGCAAATACTACATTCGTAGAAGATTAGAACAAAACGACAAGATCTATGATCACCGCACTCAAGTTAGCATTTTAGAACAGAAAGGTAAAGTGTTTGGTGTATCTGTATATGCAGCATTACACGAATATGGTGACATTGTTTTCATCACAGGGGATGATGTAAAATGAATTGGTTAGAACTACAGACCATGTTTCAGAAAATGAAAGAAGAAGCACCTGTGAACGCAACAGGTGCATCTGTAGTAGGTACAGGTGACGATATAGCAACTTGGCGAAAAAAGAAAAAAAAGAAACATTCTTTAGATGATAAAGATTTTAAACTTTTTACCAGAACCCAGTTTACTGGAGAAGAATACGATAGTATCATAGATGATGAACATAAACTTTTAGAGTTTGACTTGAAGAGAGGATACACGTGTGTTCTAGAAAACAACCAAACAGGTGAGATAAAAGAGATATGTCTAAAATACTTATAGGAGCATTGGCATCGGTTTGCCTTGCATTCTTTTTATACTACAACTACACTTCCAGCAAGATAGAGACCCTAATGGGTGACATAAGTAGGGCAGTTGCAAATGAGACCAAATTTCGCAATGAAATCGCAGATTTGAATGCCAATTTGGAACAAATTAAGGGCAATTTTGAGCAAATGCAGAAGGCAAATTCGGAGTTGACTAAAAAGGCAAGGGATGCTGATAAGCAGATCAAAGACCTCGCTGACAAGTATGCAGGTCATGATATGGACAGACTTACTCTTGGGAAACCTGGACTTATTGAAAAGATTATTAACAAAGGCACAACAGGTGTTTTTAAAGATATTGAAAACCTAACTGACCCAGAACAATATGAAGAAGATAGCAACGATAATAGCAATCCTAACGATTAGTGGTTGCTCAATGCTTGGTGGATATCAACCACAGATATCTGAAGTACAAGTAAACAGGGCAACGATGAACATTCCTTTGTATCATCCACCCATGCCCACAGGTGTGAGTACACAACCAATCAAATGGAAAGTATTAACTCCTGATGTCATGAGAGAGTATTTAGATCTTGTTGATCAAGGTCTAGCACCAGAGTTAGCATACTATGCTCTTTCCCCAGATGACTACAAAAACTTATCTTATAATACTGCTGAAATGAAAGCATACATATTAAAGATAATCTCCATAGTTGAATACTATAGAGATCTAGAAAAAGATCTAGAAAACTAAAACCACCTTTACAACATTCCGATTATAAAGTACAATATCTGTATGACATTATGGTTAGAGAAAAAGTATTTGCGTCTGGTTACTCCCAGATTCAGCAATGCTAAATGGAAGACCGAAGATCTATTAAACCATAGTTGCCCATACTGTGGTGATAGTGAAAAGCATGAACACAAAGCAAGAGGATATCACTTCTTATACAAAGGCAGTTATGTATACAAATGCCACAACTGTGGTATGTCCACTTCATTCAAAGCATTCCTAAAAGAACAAGATTCTATACTCTATAAAGAATTTATCAAAGAGATATATGGTGGTAAGAAGAAACAAAAACTTCCACCCTCTCATGCTTTTAAACCCAAGTTCAAACCCAAGCATCCTTTGTCTAAAGTGTGCGAAAAGGCAGTCAATGTAGAAGAGGCAAAGGAGTATCTTGTCAATAGAAACATACCTGAAGAAGCATGGAAAGACATATGGTTCATTAGAAACGCACAAGAACTAAGTAGTATATGCGATAAGTATCGTGAGAGAATCTTAGGCAATGATGCGAGAATCATCTTGCCTTTCTACTCTCTTGATGGCACACTTATAGGTGTCACAGGTCGAGCCATTGGTGATAGCAATCTTCGTTATCTTACCATGAAGTTTGATGAGAACGAACCTCTTATCTTCAATCTCAATAAGATTGACGCGACTCAACCTATCTATGTCACAGAAGGACCACTAGATAGTTTATTCTTGCCCAATAGTATAGCAGTGGCAGGATCAGATTTTGGTAAACTAGATGAAGGACTTAAAGAACAAGCAATACTCATTTATGACAACGAACCAAGATCTATACAAATTCTAAATAAAATTTCCCAAGTCATTGAAGATGGATGGCGAGTGGTTATTTGGGATGACAAAAGAATAGGAGAACTCAAAGACATCAATGAAATGGTGAATGCTTTGGGTATAGATACAGTAATGGATACGATAGAAAATAATGTCTATCAAGGATTATCAGCAAAATTGAAACTAGGACAATATAAGAGGACATAATGGAAAACATTTCTATTGTAAAAAGAGACGGCACGAAAGAAGAACTCAATCTAGATAAGATTCATAAAATGGTATCAGCAGCATGTAATGGTATTACAGGTGTGTCTGAATCATTGGTTGAAATGAATAGTGGGTTACAATTCTTTGATGGTATAACATCTACAGATATACAAAACATATTGATCAAATCAGCATCCGATCTTATATCTTTAGAAAGTCCAAACTATCAGTATGTTGCTGCCAGATTACTTCTATTCCTTATACGCAAACAAGTCTTTAATACTAAATGGAAAGATCAAGACATCTATCCACCCATTAAAGACATGGTTATCCGAAACAATCAGCAAGGTGTGTATGATGGCAGTTTAATAACATACTACACTGATGAAGAATGGGATAAGATAGATTCTTTTATCAAACATGATAGAGATTTAGAATTTACATATGCTGGTTTACGACAAGTGGTTGATAAGTATCTGGTACAAGATAGATCAACAAACATAGTTTTTGAAACACCACAGTTCATGTACATGTGCATCGCATGTGTACTCTTTCATAACTACCCGAAAGAAACCAGACTCAGTTATATAAAGAGGTATTACGATGCAATTTCAACATTTAAAATCAACATTCCGACACCGATTATGGCAGGTGTGCGAACTCCTCTTAGACAGTTTGCATCATGTGTTCTTGTTGATACTGACGATACTTTGGGTTCTATTTTTAGTTCTGATATGGCTGTGGGTCGTTATGTTGCTCAAAGGGCAGGAATTGGTATCAATGCTGGTAGGATCCGTGGGATCGGTTCGAAAATTCGAGGAGGAGAAGTTCAACATACAGGAGTTATTCCCTTCCTTAAAAAATTTGAAGCAACAGTTCGTTGCTGCACTCAAAATGGAGTACGAGGTGGTTCAGCAACAGTGCATTTCCCTATATGGCATGCTGAAATCGAAGATATCCTCGTTCTCAAAAACAACAAAGGATCTGAAGACAACCGAGTCAGAAAACTCGACTACAGCATCCAACTCAGTAAACTCTTCTACGAAAGATTCTTAAGTGATGGTGAGATAACCTTATTTTCTCCACATGATGTTTCAGGATTGTATGATGCATTTGGTACACCTGAGTTTGACGAGATGTATGAGAAGTACGAAAGAGCAACTTCTATACCCAAAAAGAAAGTAAGTGCTAGAGAATTGATTACAGGTTTGCTTAAAGAAAGAGCAGAGACTGGCAGAATCTATATCATGAACATTGATCATTCTAACAGTCATAGTTCATTCTTAGATAAAATCAACATGTCTAACTTGTGTCAAGAAATTACCTTACCCACATATCCTATAGACCACATTGATGGACAGGGTGAGATTGCTTTATGCATTTTATCTGCTATTAATGTGGGCACACTTAAAGACGATCTATCTGAATTGCCTAATCTGTGTGATTTGGCAGTAAGAGGTCTAGAAGAAGTTATCGATTATCAGCAATATCCAGTTATCGCAGCAGAAAGATCTACTAAGTCTAGAAGAAGTTTAGGAATAGGATACATAGGATTAGCACATTATCTAGCAAGACATAAAGTAAAGTATTCTGATCCAGAAGCACACAAAGTTGTACACGAACTTACAGAAGCATTTCAATACAATCTACTCAAAGCATCTAATGATCTAGCAAGAGAAAGAGGTGCGTGTGATGGGTACGATAGAACTAAATACTCAGAAGGATTACTGCCTATTGATCACTATAAGAAAGAAGTCGATGAATTAGTTAAACCTGAATACAAATGTGATTGGAATGCTTTAAGAAAAGATATTAAAGAACACGGACTAAGACATTCTACACTTACAGCACAGATGCCTAGTGAGTCATCTTCAGTGGTATCTAACGAAACCAATGGTATCGAACCCCCAAGAGATTTCTTATCTGTTAAAAAATCAAAAAAAGGACCTCTCAAGCAAATAGTTCCAGGATATAAAAAGTTGATGTCTTATTACACTTTGTTATGGGACATGCCTGATAATGATGGATACATCAAGGTTGTATCTGTAATGCAGAAGTTCTTTGATCAAGGGATCTCAGGTAATTGGTCATACAACCCTGAGAACTATGAGAACAATGAAGTTCCTATCTCAATGATGGCGACCGACTTACTCAATACATATAAGTATGGATGGAAAACATCTTACTATCAAAACACTTACGATATGAAAACAGACGACAGTGTTGAAGAAGAACAAACACTAAATAAAACTGCGGATCCATTTCAAGTAGAGGATCCTGAGGAATGTGATGCGTGCAATATCTAAAGTATTAGATCACTCAGGAATGTCTGATACTGCTTTATCTTTTAGAACTAATCGATATGTTGTGTTAAAAAACTTTATTCCCGAAGGGATGATTGAGTTTGCAAAACATAGTTGGAGAAGAACTGAAAACTCAGAACAATGGGGTATGGGTGGTGAAGAAGAGAAATCAGTAGTTCCTACACCTCATGGTAGAGAACAAACCGAGTATGTATCTGAGAACATGGCAAATGTTCCTTTTGGTGAGTCAATGCTCATCATGTTGAAGAAACCTTTACAAGAAGCATTAGAATTGTCTTTAGTACCAACATATAGTTTTGGTAGGACTTACTATCGAGATGCTAGACTGTTTGCCCATACAGATCGACCTAGTTGTGAAGTGTCAATGACATTTCCAATAGAATATGAAACTGACGATAAGAAACCATGGTCAATATGGGTACTCGGTGATAAGAACTATGTGGGTATGAATTACCAAGAAGCATGGGAATATGTACAACACAAAAACTTTGAAGAAAGGTTTGCGATGGGTGCCAAAAGAGTATTCTTAGAACCTGGAGATGTATTAGCATATCAAGGATGTAATGCTATACATTGGAGAGATAAGTTAGTAGGAAAATTCTCAAGACATATCTTTGCACACTATGTTGATGCCAATGGACCTCTATATAGAGGGTGTGAATCATTAAGATACGATGGTAGAGAAAGTGTTTATGTTGATCATAACCATTCTACTATAGCAGAAAAAGAAAAATCCATATATGGACAAATGTTACAAGAAAAAGGTGAAGTAGCAATGCGAGCATGTGCAGACATTACAGACCCTTATACAAACGAACCAATTATAGATGAGTATATTTAACAGAAAAAAAGTCAACTTCCTAAAAGAACCGATGTTCTTTGGCGAAGCACTTAATACTCAGAGGTTCGATGAATTCAAATATCCAATCTTTGATAAACTCACGCAAACACAATTAGGATACTTTTGGAGACCAGAAGAAGTATCTTTACAAAAAGATAGAAATGATTATCAGCAACTCAATGATGCGCAAAAGCACATCTTCACTTCTAATCTTAAATACCAAACACTACTGGATAGTGTACAAGGTCGTGGACCAGCGATTGCTCTATTACCTTACACCACTCTTCCAGAATTAGAAGCATGTATTATTGCTTGGGACTTTATGGAAACCATTCATTCTAGATCGTATACATATATGATAAAGAATTTATATCCTAATCCAGGTGATGTATTTGACACTATACTCAACGAAGAAGCAATACTTAAAAGAGCAGAAACTGTAACAAAATCATACGATGACTTTATATCTACCGCACGACGATACGAAGTAGGACACAAGATTGATAAAGAAGAACTCTATACGAAGTTATATCTCGCATTAATAAGTATAAACATTTTAGAAGGTATTCGTTTCTTTGTTTCTTTTGCCTGTACATTTGGATTTGGAGAACTGCGATTAATGGAAGGATCAGCAAAGATTATATCACTGATCGCCAGAGATGAATCACAGCATTTAGCAATATCGCAACACATTATTAAAAACTATCAGAAGTCTGAGAATGACAAAGTGATGTTAAAGGTGATCAAAGATCAGCAAGATACTGTGTATCAAATGTATGAAGAAGCAGTTCAGCAAGAAAAAGAATGGGCAGAATTTTTGTTCCAAAAGGGAAGTATGATAGGACTGAGTGCTTCCCTTCTTGGATCATATGTAGAGTTTATTGCTAACAAGCGATTAAGAGCATTGGGTATGGATGCTATATACAACATACCACAAAACAACAATCCATTACCATGGACACAACATTGGTTATCTAGTAGAGGATTACAAAATGCTCCACAAGAAACCGAGATAGAGTCTTATGTAATGGGTGGTATTAAACAAGATGTAACAAATGAAACTTTTAAAGGATTTAAATTATGAGCAGAGAATATGATAAGGTAGTAAACATTCAAGAAGGACCAATGACTGATGTAGCATTTCCTAATAATGTTGAAGACACAGTAGGTGTTTTACGAAGAGAGATTATCACCACAAGAGTGGTTGATGGTTATCTAACTGAAGAAAAGGTCGTAAGAGACTACACTGCATTTGGTGACTACAATGATGTCACAACGATCAGAAGAATAGTAGAGGTCAAACATGCCTAAAAGCAAAAAAACTGAAACAGTAAAAGAACAAGCAGAAGTTGTAATTTATAGTAAAGACAACTGCCCTTATTGTGTAAGAGCAGAAGATCTAGCAAGATCACAAGGATTTACTATAGAAGTTAAGAAACTTAATGAAGACTTCTCTAGAGAACAACTCTTTGAAGAGTTTCCAGAGGCAAGAACTTTTCCACAGATTATTTTTAAAGGTGAGAAGATCGGTGGTTATGATGCTTTCTTATCTCTTACAAATAAAGCACAAAAAACTTAATGACTTCATTGACAGATACATATACAAGATACATCATTCATTGTGAGGAGTGTGATGCTGATTGTTCTGTTGAACATAATTTAAAACTTCCTTACAGATTACATTTTTGCCCATTTTGTGGCAGCCAATTAAATTTAGATGACGGAATCGACGAGAACGAGAACTTCTACGACGAATGAACATAATTGGTATAGACTATGCCATGGGTTGTCCAGCAATCTGTGGTTTTAAAGGATCCCCTGAAAAGCAATTCCTGTATGAGGATTGTGAATTTCATTACCTGATAGATAAAAAGAACCCACCATACACGACGAATATTCAAGGTGACATCAAACCTGAATACAACTCACAAGAGGAGCGATTTGATTGGATTGCTACATGGACTTTATCACAAATTCTATGTTACGATCCAGATCTAGTCGTGCTAGAGGACTATAGTTTTGGCAGTAAAGGTAGAGTGTTCCACATTGCTGAGAACACTGGTTTACTTAAACACAAACTATTCAAAGCAAACATACCATTTATTGTAGTGGCACCAACTACAGTAAAGAAGTTCGCAACTGGAAAAGGTAATGCGAACAAAGAAAAGATGTATGAGTGCTTTACAGAGCAGACAGGTGTAGACTTACGAAAACAACTAGACACTACAGTAGAGCATCCGATATCTGATATTATTGATGCTTTCTACATAGCAAAATATGGATATACAGAACTTATTAGACAGAGCAAACTGCCTCTGCGAGATGAAGTTGATCAGTCCTAGTGACTCAGAAATAGATTCTTTAATATCAGAAGCGACCAATTCGATGACTCGATTCTATACTGAGTTTGCTCCTGAACCACCCAAAGAACTTAACTTCCAGAAGGATGCTTACTTCTCAACCAATTATATCAATTACAATTTAGAGCAGAATGTTGCTGTACATCCACCAAAACTACACAAAGCAAATGCTGATAAAGTAAATATGCTAGACTCTGAAGTGGTTAAGTCATTCATGAAGAAACACTTTGATATGAATCTAGACTTTGCTTGGTGCGAATATGGTTGGAGAGATCATGTTCTTTGGCATGTAGATTATGCTCCTGATCATCAGAATGAATACACAGACCCACTCATCTTGCCCTTATCTTCAGATTGGACTTTCGCAATCAAAAGTAAGAATGGTTCGACTCACAAACTAAAAGCAACGAAATACAAACCCTTTATATTTGATGCCTCTTTACTCCATTCTGTAGAAAAAGATCATCAACACCCTGCTAAATTTCTATCTCTTAGATTCTTTAGCAACTTCAAAGACATCGCAGAACATATCGCTTCGAACATCTAAAAAAACTTCATAAAAAACTTTACGACACCCTCTACTTTTTAGTATGATTATAATACTAGGAAAACAAATCATATAGGAGTGAAAATGTCAAACTTAGCAAATGAAACAACCCTCGAAAGAATCTTCGACGAGGTCTCAGAAATGAACACTAGAAACATTCTAAGAGAATTAGATGGTGGTGTTAGCAGACCTGGATTGTGTGAATCTTTCGATATGAGAGTAGCAATGACTGATAGAAATAAAGTTATTGATCTACTCGTTAACAAAAGATTTGAAGAATTACCAGATGGACCCTTTTAATAAAAAGGGGTTTACCACACTGGTACTTTTTTAATATGATAAACTTGATGATTGAGAAACTGATAACGAAAACTGCTAGACTGCTATGGGATCGGAATCAATCAAGAATCAAAAGTGAGGTTTCTGGAGTCTTCGGACTAGGGCAAAATGCCACTGTTAACCTCACACCCTTTTTTAATTTTACATAGGAGTGAAAATGAAACAAATTGAAATAACAAAATTAAATCAAGACTACTTTGATAAGACTATCAAAAAGATGAAAGACATTGATAGTGAAATCAATAAAACCAATAAGATGCTACAAGTTGCCTTTGGCATTTACTTGTTTGCAACAGGTTTCTTACTAGCAATCATAATGTTTGACTTAGGAATCATGGTATTATGATCAAGACCATCTACTTAGATATGGATGGAGTCCTAGCAGACTTCAAATCTGGTGTTGAAGAAAGACTAGATACTGTGATAGAGAATGACAAACAAGGTCATGAAACTTATGATGCTCAGAAAGAGAAACTGACTAGTGAGAGATTGTTTAGACATCTCAAACCTTATAAAGATATGTTTGAATTGGTACAGTTCTGCAGATCACTTAAAGATAGTCATGGTATTAGAACTGAGATTCTTACAGCAACAGGATCTATCAATAGAGAGATCGTGGTTAAAGACAAAAGAGAATGGATTGACGAATGGGTTGATCCGAACATGATTGTTAACTGCGTAGAAAAGGGTGGATCTAAAAGAGGTTTTGCCCAACCAGATTATGTGTTGATTGATGACAGAAAGTCAAACATCAAATCTTTTACCGATGTTGGTGGAACAGGAATATTACATATTTCTGGTAATTCACCAAGAACCATAGACAAACTCAAGTCTATGATATCCCCAGAATTTGATCCTTCCCAAGGATCACTCTTTTGAATAAGAGAGAGAAGTCAGTTGCTAGAGAAACCTCTTGGATTGTTTTCTCTGGGACTGTTGTTAATTATCCTTTGCAACTTGCTTGCTTATGGGTTATTATTGACCATTGGGACATAACAAGTGCTTTCTGGATAGGCACATACACTACATTAATGATGACTGTATTCGCTTGGTTGCGAGTATATATTGTGAGAGATTACCATGACAAAAAACAAAGAAGAGCAAAATGATTGTTTGGAATGTGGATATAAATATGATACGAAACTAGAAAACAACCTCTGCGAAGAGTGTGTAACAATTGGAGTAGAATCATCGCATGACGAACAATATCAAGTTGCCTAACTACTGTGTTCTGAGTTATCCCAGAACTTCTAGTGTAGCACTTACACAAACTCTGATGAGACTCTGGGAAACAAGAGAAGGAAA
>Ga0206125_10004841_pt1 | contig 11682 bp, 4 predicted proteins | sample Helgoland_Spring_4_FD_148598 | JGI IMG/M metagenome (GOLD analysis project Ga0206125, IMG submission 148598) | Pelagic subsurface seawater microbial communities from Kabeltonne, Helgoland, North Sea - Helgoland_Spring_Bloom_20160331_1 | ecosystem: Environmental > Aquatic > Marine > Epipelagic ...
TATTTCGTGAAATGATGGCCGAACGGTATCGTTCTTTGGATGAGGGGGAGGAATAACGGTCTCGTGTATGGTGTCGTAGCATCCCAAAGGGTGCTATGCACTATACACATTGTTGTATGCTGGCCAATTTATTATATTTTCTATTAGATACTGAAAAATCCTAATTCTGACTCATCTAATGAACCAATTACCGTCGTACGATCCAAAAGCATATTGAATTCCTCACAGCTAGTCTCTGGTAATATACAACAATTATGACATGCTGCACCATTGACATTATCAGGTCCTTGCCCATTAGTTTTACCAATGTCTGAGCAGACAGGATCCGCAGAACACCATTCCGCTTCTGCAATTGCATTTTTAATCAGAGGCCCTAAATTAGCTTTATTCCCCTGTCGAACTAGGCCACCTAATGATCCTTCAGAATCTCCAGATGATGTATATATAAGGATGCCATTCATTCTTGATTCTGGGTCATCACTGAAATATAATTTTTCTCTTAATGAAGATGATCCATAACCACAATCAAAACATAGCTTTTTAATGAGTAAATGAGCAAAAGTATGCATCGCTACAAAGAATGGATTGATATTTCTAGGCTCATCTTGAGGTCTTCGCTTAAGCATTGAAGAGTGATATCTTTTAGTAATACCATCATGTTTATGACCATATTCTTTTAACCAGCCATCAACTATTTCGTCATTAAACTTTAAGAAAATACCTTCACCATATACCTCAACTGCTGGCAACCACTTTACGGGTTTGCTTGATAAATTCCTTTTAACAGTTTCGTTCATTGGATTAATTCTAGAAAAACCTTTGAATACCCTTGTTTCTTTTAATTTTTCAATCAAAACTACACAGTCAAAATATTTTTCTAATATGGCTTGATCATCATATTTTTCAAAAGTTTTTACAAGAGCTTTTAAATCTGAATTTTCAGAATCTCTTCCTTTTAAAATATACTTATACTCTTCAAGCCTTAATTTTAATTCAGCTGGCATTTCTGAAACTTCATCATTAGCTTCTTTATGGTTCAGTTCATCTAAAACACCAGATAATAAATCTTCTTTTGAAATACAGCCATTTACCACAACTGATTGCAGTCCTAAAATTGTTGGTAGCATTAGTGTACCATTATCCACCTCATAATAACCCCTTAATTCATCTTTGGTTAATTCATCAATTACTTTATTTACATATTCATTTGAATCTTCCGACGAACTAGGCAAATAAATCGCCGATTGAATTTCAGAAAAATGAACGTTTGACGCTCCTCTAATCAATACTTGCAAATGATTGTTACAATCTTTTGCATTTTTAATTCCTTCAATCCCGAGCCATGGTTTATGCCCTTTACAAAATTGACCTAATGGATTCTTACTCTTATCATTTGCATTTAGTGAATCAAATTTTTGATCATCCTCTTTGTTCAATCCAATTCTTGCTAAAGCACTATCGAATACATCTTGACCATCCTTTCTAATATTCATCAACCCAGCTAAAGATCTACGTTCTCCACAAGTACATTTCATATTTATGCTACCTAAGTCGCCTGAACCACCTCCAGTGTGATAAGAAATTTCGTGCTGCCTTCCATCATTTGGAACTACACCATTATGCACCCACTCTTTGAACGGAACATCTTGAATATGTCCACGAGGACAAGCTGCAACAAATCTGACCGGATTCATTTTCCATTTGTATCTATTCTTTCCATCCCAGCAAGAAATACACTCTATTTTCTCATCCGCTTGACTCAGCGGAACTCGAGTCATTCTACCACATTTATGATTTGTACAATAATGCCATCCAGGAAAACGCACTGCCGGTATTTCAAGATAATTATTCTTGTTGCCTGCCGTTTTATACTCAAAAGGCTTTACAAAATATTCAACATCTAGAACTTTTTCCAATCGTGGTTCCGAAAAGCGCAATTCTCGTTCATCAATGCTGTCTTTACCTCTATTTGTTTCTCCCTGCTTTATTTTTTCATCCCATAAACTCAAACCACAAACCATAAGAGAAAATTCTTTTGGGAAATTCACAATTTGCCCAACTCCAAAGGGAGATAATAATTGACTACTTCTGACATTGTGTTTTTTATTCATCTTCTTCATTATTTATGTAAGTTCTAAGAACAGATTCAGTATCAACTCCACGCATAGAAGTTGATGTCGCAAAAGGAGTTGGCCTTAGCCTTACGCCTTCTCTCACTTCGGCACTACTCGCATACATTAGAGGATAAAAATCTTCGTTATTCAAAATCCCGTAATTACCGGCATCACCGTAATTTTGCGCACCTCCATTCACCCATGATTTTATTCTTTTTTTCAATAATTTCGTCGTATTTGCAACCTCTTCCTCATCAATGATAGTACATCTTTCTTTTATCAACTTCTCAATTATTGCAGTTAATTCATCAAATTCATCTGATATATGTGGAGTATTAATTAAAGTGCCAGCAGAAAAATGACGGGTTAAACCAATAAGTACAGCATGCAGTCCTCTTTGCCTAGCGTTAATAGAAAAAGGGGTGACTGATGTTGGTTCCACATTTGAATAAATTCGACTATGATACCCTTGAAACTGTTCATAATGGGACTTATCTCTTGGTTTGGAAGGGCTATACATAGAAAAGATGATACCAGGACCGGCGGGTACATCTCTACCTACCCTTGAGCTGGCTTGTATATATTCCGCGGTTGTTTTTGGTTGACCATGAATAAACATCAAACCGAGTCTTGAAATATCAACTCCGGTAGCAACCATATTGGTTGCTAAGCATATATCCAGAGCTTGTGTTTTACCCGAGGTAAATTTAGTCTCTAGTTTTTTTAGAATTACAGGTATCTCCGCTGAAGCAACTCTACTTGTCAATTCTTCCATTCTATTTAAATATCTTCTTTCATTTTTGGAAATTAAGTCTCGACTTTGAATCTGGCCTAGACGCTCAATTATATCACCATGCACCAAGGATGATGCTCCACCAAGCTCTCTAATACTATTAAAATAACCAAGTAGGCTCCAGTAATAATCCATCACCTGATCATCATTTAATGGAGAAAGTTCCTTTATTCTTTGAAGAACCATTGCATAAGTTCTAACAATGGCAGTTTGTGCAGAAGGATAGCCTGAAGCTAGGATCCCAACATATCTTCTTCCTGGATATAATTGAGCACCTTCTTCATCTACCGCATCTAAAGATTTTTCTTCAGAAAACCAAGTATCACCAAACTCAAGACCTTGTGCAGGAAAAATACTGACTTGATCTTCGGTTTCAATTGCATATAAATTCTTAACCTGCTCATATGCTCTACTTATCGTTGCAGAGGAAGCTATAACTTTTGGAGGCATAAAGGTACTTTCATCCAAAGAAATAAAAGGTGGGTTAGTTTTGTTGTAATTGTTACAAAGCGTTTGAACCATGGTTTCATATAACCCAACCATAGTTCCTAATGGACCAGCTATTAAATGCAATTCATCCTGAATAATTAATTCAGGAGGACAAATCCGATATATGTTGGATGCATCATTTTTTCTAAAGCCAAATAAATTACCAGCTTCTTTTCTCCATGGTATCATTGCGAACTTATCCACAGTGCCTAACAATAAGGTAGGTGGATTTTCATAAATAGATTCATCGACTACTTGAAGCGGTAGGGGAGTATCTGAGTACTCACAAAAACTATTACCACATTGAAAATAAACTTCACCTTCTTTCCCATCTTTTTTATGAAGCCCTCTAATCCTGATAGATTCACTATCAAAAGAAGTTATACCCTCAACCTTACCTATCTGTGTGCCACAGCAGGGGCATTTCATAACTACAAAATTATATTCTTCTTTAGGATCTTTTATTAGCTTATTAAGCTGTGCCCTGGCATCAGAAACCTTATTTGGTGTAGATGATCCACCAACCCATAACCCAATAGAGATTGGTTCTTCTCCTAATTCTCCAAGTTTCAACTCTTCTTCTTGTTGCTCTTTGTTTTCTAATCGGATCAAATCACAAGCGCATATTAATGATGCTGCTCTTTCATATTGTTGCGTGGTTAATAATCTTAATGTATAACGCATTAAGACAGTAGTTCCACCATAATAATCCCAGTTAGATGCTTTTTTGCCTTTTATTCTACGGTAAAATATATTGAATGCGGTTAACCCCAAATAAGCTTCAGTTTTACCTCCGCCAGTTGGAAACCATATTAAATCAACTATATCTCTTTCATTTGACTTCGAATTAATTACAGACTCAATATTCATTAGAACAAATGCTAATTGAAATGGCCTCCATTTACCATTGTGCTTTCCCTTATGAAAGTCTTCCAAAGAATCAAACGTATTAGATTTTGATTCTTCATCCAAGTAATCTAATACTAGATTTTGGTTTTTACCTTTACCTGTTTTTTGCCATTTTCTGATTTTTGCCTTAGACCTCTGCTGTTGCCATATCATAGAGCGATTCATCCATCTGAAGCACTTTACTAAGTCAGAATCTTCATCAGCTTTTAATAGAAGTTCAATACCCGTATTTATTCTTGCCAGTGAAACTTTACACTTTTCAATATTTGATTTTGCAGCTACTCTGTAATTTTCAAATTCATCACTGTCAGATAATGTGTCTTTTTCTACAATCCAGGATTTATACCTTTCTTTTAGAATTTTTAAGCTCTCTTTTGCCTTTTCCCAATCACCTAAATCAGAAAGCTCTAGCATACTTAAATTAACATGAGCCGTAGGAGCAACTTGAGGCAGATCGTAAACTGGAATTACTGAAGTTTTAACCTGTTTTACTATCTCATAATTAGAACTGTTGTTTTCTTCAACTTTCCATTCTACAGATGTTCCGTGCCCTATTGAGTATACTCTTTTTTTCCTATAAAGGAGGTTTAACTCTTTTTCTTCATTAGTATCAGTTATTAATGTCTTTTCTTTATAAGGCTGAATTAAAGATTCACTATCAGTTGTGAGCATAAGCTCATTTTGATATAAAATTTTATTTGGATTAGTGCTATCATCTGTAACAGAATGGAGAGCATTTATTAAAACGAATGTATATGTAAGTGAATTTTCTTCTTTGTCATTTGGGGTAGTCCTATCGAACACTCTTAGTTTAAGCCAATCAGATCCATCTGCGCTTTTCTTTATTACTATATCATAGGATTTCTTATTCTGTGGAAATAGAGAACATAGATTTAGTATTAACGGTTCAGGATTTATTGGCCGTCTTGTCCAATAATCAGATTCAAAAGTCTTACCATCTTTCTGTGAGGTGACGATTTGACCTTCCATATCCAATTGCTTCTTTGGTTTTTTATCTTTTGCTTTATGGTAATAAGCAGAACGAATCAATAATTTTATTTCATCCGCATCTTGAATCCTAAAACGCACGGTAAACCCCATGGCCGATGGTAAATATTGATTTGCCATACCAACGGGTTCTTCATCGTGTTCATCACCAGATCCAGCGTAATTCCTTTTTCCTTTAATTTCTTCACCTTCATAACCTTCCTTACTATCTGAATCATCATTGCGGTCATCTTTATTTTCTGTGTCTACTTCTTCATTATTTATTGTTTGCTGAGGGTATAACATCCCGGCACCGTATCTAGACTTCGGAGAGCCATGCACATTAGCTAATAGAATCTCTTCACCCGTTTTTTCATCCTTATATTTTGGAGCAGGATCAGGTCCTACAATTTCTTTAAGAACAGCATCTACAATTTCGTCTCTAATATTCATGATTTTATAATTTTCCATAATTATTACCTATCAATTGTTTAACCGATTCTTCTAGCTTCTTATCCAACACCATATACAGTTCTTGAGTTGCTCTAGAAATTCCAACGTATAACAACCTTTGCATTTGAGTAGAAGTAAGATCATCGAAATCATAAAGAAGAATTATTGTATTCTCTAGACCCTTGAAGCCTTGAATCGTACTGTGTTGAACTCCCTTTTTAATCATTTTAAGAACATTCTCATTTTCACATAAAACTGAATTCTCAATTCTTTTCGGTGATAACAAACTCACTTTGCTCATCGGTATTCCTCTTTTTTCAATATCTAAAAGGATTTCATAGATTTCTTTTGGTTGGTCTTTTGACTTTGGATATTTACAGCTAACGGTATTTCCATCGTGATTTCTAGTGGTGAATTCGGGCAATTCCACACCAGTCAACAAAGTATTCTGTTCAGCAATTCTTTTTGTATTCCTACAATTAATTTTTAGAGGTGGAAATCTTGTGAAAAATGAATAGGAATTGAGCAATTCAAATATTTTCTCAGAATAATTGGAGTAAATGGCTTGATTCGAGAAATCACCAAACATGATCCAATTGCCGTTTCTTATACCTCCCTTTAAAATAGAATCAAATACCTCCAAGTAATTTGGTGAAATCAAATCTTGAGCTTCATCAATGATTAAATAATCCAATTTATCCTCTTCTTTGATGTTGTCACATTCGATCAAGAATTCCAAGGGTAGTGTTTCTGAGAAGTACTTCGCTTGTTCATTAGCATCACCAGTAGGATTTGACTTAGTTTCTTTAGCCATATACTTGTGTAATGTCCCGCTGAATAAGACAGCATCATTGCTAACCATTTTTTTTATTGAGCGGTCTAGCTTTTCACCCAGTTGGTTATTAAAACAAAAGACTCCGCATTTTAAATCTTCGTCAGCTTTGCGCTTTGCAATTTCCAAAGCCATTAAGGTTTTTCCTGTTCCAGCCCCTCCCGCGATAAGGCATCTTGGGTTATAGTTTACAAAATCCAATAAAGAAAACTGCTCTTTTGTATAATCTTCTATTCTTGCCTCATTATCAATCATCCGATTAATTTCTGAGTAATTAATATCAAAGTCACCACGAAGAATAGCAACTAAATCTTCACAATCTTTTTTCGAAGGTCTTGCGACATTCACATCATACCAATATTTTGTTGAATGTTCTCTATGAGCTCCTTTACTCAAAGTCGAGATATATGTACCAATTGGTAAGTTCAACCCTTGCTTTGTTAGCACCTGCCAAGAATGACCTTCAGGTCCAAAATCGATGTGTTCATTCATACTGGTGAATGCAACACCTGATCCCCATAAAAGTCTTTTAAAACGATCATGCATTTCCTTTTTATGCTTTATTTTTTTTAGCACATAATTTCTAATTGAATTCATTGTGGCGCTCTGTTGCTCGAAAGGACCCGTTTTTTTACAATTGGTTTTTCCATGTCGATTCGTAAAACACCATTCACCATTTTTTCTTGAGACACCCCCATGCTTAACTTCAATAGTAAAAAAACCTTCATTTGGAGCGAGTACAAGAAAATCTAATTCCCCAGACATATTCTTTATATGATGGCTCGTAAATACGGAGTGTAAAACGTACATGGATTTTGTAGAGCCATCTAGTTTAAATTTGCGGTACAAAATTCGCTCCCCGTCTGATTCGAATTCAGATTTATTATCTGGTATTAACATAATATTTTTCTTGTATTGCGATAATCAACCTCTATATTATTTGCTTCGATAGAAATTATATTTCTAGCTTGAATTAAAATTGGATTTCCATCAATCTGTACATTTAAATCTTGATTATTCCGAGATTTAGATGAGAGTTGCTTGGCAATTTGTTTTTTTATTTTCGAACTAAGACTAATTGTATATGAAACAACATTTTGGTATGATATATCTAATTGCTCTAGCTTTTTCTCAATATTGTTTTCATCATTGGCTAGTAAAATGATTTTTAGATTATCTTTTTCTGGTTTTAAAAACTCATCATCAAACAACCAATTCCTTAAGGACGATTTAGAAGGGTTTCCTTTATGTAAGTTGTTTTCTGCTTTTGTTTTATCTAGTAATAATTTTAAGGAATCAATACTATAGTTACACTTGGCATAAAGGTCTTCTAAAATATTTTTCCAAAATTCTAATTGATCAAAATGTCCTGACATAATTTTCTTGGTTTTTGCTATGTCTCTCATAGTATGTCTGTCCTTGACATATTTAAATATAGTATCACCTATGTTTAACTCGTTTTTAGTCCTCTTTGAAATTTTTAAATTTCCATTATCATCTTCTGTTTGAGCTAAAATTGTGCTCCTATGTGGTAGGAACATAAAAGATTCATCAGCAAAATTTAGTATGTCGCACCTTACAGTAAATGTATTATTATCATTTTTCTCTACTCCATAACCTTTGTATTTGAAAGTATGAATGAATTCGAGAGATTCCTCTTGTTCTGCAACCATTTTGAACCTGTCTTTCGTAAAATAGCTATCTATCTCTTGTTCAAAATCATCTTTATTTTTAAGCAAATAATTACTTTTAACATGCAATATATCATGTAGATTATCTGTAAAATAACCAGCTTTAATTCTTCTATATAAGTAGTTATAAGTTAGTGACGCTTCATTAGGCCAACACAATATTTTTACTTGAGGAACAAAATATAAACAAGAAGCATTTAACAGATCCTTACCTCTATATTCAGAGTAAGGATATCCAGTAAATACAATTTCACCTGTATCCGACGTTGGAATGTTCATTCTATTAGCTCCTGATGGAATAAAAAAATGCTCATCTAGTTGACTAGGAATTAATTGAGCGTATACTGAATCATATTTTTCAATTGGTTTTGTATTATTTGCAAAGTCTCGGGCAAGTGAAATTGCACGAGAAAAATCAATAATTATATCCTGTCTTAATCCATTTTTTACTTTTAAAAAAACTTCATTAAATTTTTCAATTAAATCTTTTATTACATCTGACACATTCTTTGAATTTTTTAAAGAATAAAGTGTGGGATAAAAATATTTATAGAACGCCTTTTGAAGTAACTCAAAATCATCCATCTCTTTAATATGACTTAACAGTAAAGGTGCTAATAAGTCTAGTTCAGGACCCTCAACAACATATATATGTATCTTTTGTTTAGCGTATCTTTTAGACATACCCCAAAGATCTTGGTCTATAAACTCAGATTCATCTGCTAGACTTATTAACTCTTGAACTTTTTCTTTATTCCAATTAAAGCGAAAATAATCTGGATTAGCTTTAAACAGATGTTGATATACATCTATGTCAAAATTATCCCTTATATATTTATTTGTTATGAAAATAACGGGGATACCTTTATCCAAAAATCCAGCTATTGTCTCAGGATACTCAGATATTTGATTAATATCGTTTACAACTACAGCTCTTAATTTCTTCGGAAGTGATTCTTTAATCCCAGGATATTTATTTTTTAAAAATTTAACCTTCCCTGGTAATTCTTCTTCATAATCTTGAAAAAAAGTTTCAATTTTTTCATCTAATTCAAGAGATATTTTCTCATCATTTTGCAGTTCATGAATTATTTTTTCTAATTCGTTTTTAGCATCTTCAATATCAATAATTTCATGTAATTTGACTATAGAATTTTTAAAGACTGATAATTTGTTTATTTCCTTTTTGTCAAAATATATCTTATATGGCTTGAAATCTGATTTAATAATAAGGTTTTTATTTTCTGGATAAATCTTAGCTAACGGCGTATCGTAAATCTTAATATCATTTAATTTATTTTTTAACTCCTTTACATTACCCCTTCCTGCTATTAGAAGTACCCTCGAATCAAGATTATTTTGATTAATTATACTAGGCTCATTTGGTGCTAATATCTTAGAAATTGGGTTTCTATTAGTTTTATTATTCTTATAGTTTATAGCAAACCTTTTCTTTATACTCAAAGCTCTAGTTTTAGGAACTGGACTTAATTGTCCACGCAGCTTCTCATTAATAGGAATCCCCCCTTGATCTCGAAATTTTAAAAATATTTTATTCCTACTAATCCTTTCAATCTCTCCAATACAATTAAATATTTTTACTTTTTGCCCTTTTTTAAAAGAAATACCATCGACCTCATTATTAATATAATCAGCAAAATAATAATTTGTCAAAATAGAGATAGCCGTCCAAAGCGATGCACTCTGCTTTTCTGGAAAACATAAAAAAAGAGGAAGTTTGTTACATTTCTTATCATTTAATTTTTTGCAATATTCTAACGAAATACCTGAACTCAATTCCATAATGGGACTAAATTTATAATCACCCATTTTTAAAAAGTTGTGCCTGTTTACTTTTTTTAATAACTCATTCATCTATTTGAATATTTTGCAAACTATTTCTGATATTTGATACGCCAAATAAGGTGGCACTGCATTACCAACTTGATGGTATTGAGCTGTTCTACTTCCTCTAAACAAATAATTATCTGGAAAAGTCTGAATACGTGCAGCTTCCCTAACCGTTAGAGAACGACATTGCGAACTATCATAATGAATAAAGTAATGGCCGTCTTTTGATATGTGGCTTGTGACAGTAGTTGCGGGCTTATAAGGTACTTGAACTCTAAATCTATCAGCAAATTTCCCAGAGGCTACATTAGCATGGTCAGGCAATAGGTCTTTACTGTGTTCAGCGTAATCATTTAAACGTGGAAATCTATTATGCTTTTCAACGTAAAGACTAGCAAATAAATAACGCATCAAGTCTTGAGTTAGGTGAGTCCTAGACTCGTGATTTACAACTCCCTTTAATCTTTTATCTATATACCAATCTTTTAAAATATGGTTCTTAGAAATTAGGTTAGTTGATTTTACAAATTCTGAGCCTGTACCCAATTCTATCTCTTTAGGACCTTCAGCAAGCCCGTTTAATTCCAATTCTCCCCATACCTTTATTTGGTTAATATTTTTTGACATTTCCTTTAACCAATTAACACTCGTATCAGGCACATTTTTATATAATCGCTTAGGTTTACCATTTTTATATACTTCATTTGAATGATAGTGTGTAAAACTTCTGTTTAAGCCACTTCTCACTTTTGGCAAATGGCCTATTACTGATTTTAATGTAACCTCATTCTTCTCATTTAAATATTCTCCTTGGTGACTATAATCCTTTCGAATTCCTAAAAGAATTACTCTATGACGCATTTGAGGAACACCATACTTCTCTGATTTTATTAGGAAATCTGAATCCTTTGTTACTGGCTTAACCAAAGAATGAATTTGATAATTGTCTCCAACTTTTAGATCTCGTTTCATCCAGTCAAAAACTTTTTCATTATCCACTTTTGCAGACAAAAGGCCCTTAACGTTTTCCATTACAAAAACAGCAGGCTTATGCTTTTTAATAATTCTGAGATATTCCTCATATAAATATACTCTATGATCTTCCTTATTAATCCCTCCAACTCTAGATCTACCTACATTAGAATATGCTTGACAAGGGGGTCCTCCAATCAACACCCAATTCTTATTGTCTCCTAATTGATCTTTTATAATTTTATCAACAGTTTTACTTGGCCAGTTTTTAGAGCCTAATTCAATTAGTTTAGCTTCCTTTTTAGCGATAGCTCCCTCATTATAGGTATCTAACATTTCTTCAATAAGAATTTCTCTTTTTGATAAATCAGATTCTTTTAAAGCATTATAGTAGTCCTCAGGAACTCTTTTGTTGTTTTTAACGAACTGTCTGTAAAAACTTCTTAATGTGAGTGTCTTATGGGTATTTATATCTTTTTCTATGGAAAGGTTAATATCAAAAATAGATTTTCCTTCTTTATTTTTTAAGGACATGAAGCCTTCACCTAAGCCACCCGGGCCAGCAAACAAATCTATTATTGGTATTCTATT
>Ga0206125_10004845_pt1 | contig 11669 bp, 15 predicted proteins | sample Helgoland_Spring_4_FD_148598 | JGI IMG/M metagenome (GOLD analysis project Ga0206125, IMG submission 148598) | Pelagic subsurface seawater microbial communities from Kabeltonne, Helgoland, North Sea - Helgoland_Spring_Bloom_20160331_1 | ecosystem: Environmental > Aquatic > Marine > Epipelagic ...
GTAGTTGCAAGTTTGCGAAAAGACACTTGGGAGCAAGGAAAAAGTTTTACAAAGAGGCCAATTACCCGTATAATATAGAGAAAGTAAATTATGAAAATCCTTACACTTGAGAACAAACCATTTAAATTAGAAAAGATACCCGAGTGGGTTGATGAGAAATTACGATTTGCAGTTCTTGATAATTCCGATCCAGGTAATCCGGACTTCTTCTACATACCTTTAATATTTTTAGAGAGCTTTAATGCACCAGCGGCAGTGCTGGAAATTGGTAACTGGAAAATTAAGATGCCGTTAGACTGGAAGATGCTAATAGGAGAGCAGGGCCAACCAGAGATGCATGTGTTACCAATAACAAGTTTGAACGACAGAGGCTTTGATGCATTCACGTTTAATCCGTTATCAAGTCCAAAACCAGACTTCTATCCCATAGACGTTGTGGACATATACACAGAGGTTAAATGGTACTTCCCAAAAATTAAATCTGGACAGATGTTAGCAGTTCCATTAAACAATGGTCCAAATCCTGTCTGTGCTTATTTTGTAAAAGATATTTCGAGACAATGCGAACAGGTGGATTATGGCGATGTCTGGTAGAAAAACGATTAAAATAGATGCGCCAATAATGATGACCAACGATAAGATTGCCGTTTGGATGGATCAGGGAGAATGGGCAATGGATTTTTTTGATTGGTTAACAAAAGCAAAATTAAACCACAAACTTTCAGGTTTACAACATATGAATAGTAAAATAAAATTAACATTTGTAACAGCAAAAGACTGTACAATGTTTGGATTAAAATATGCCGCAAGAAAAAAATAAAAGAAAATTTTTTGAATTACGTAATGGCCTCAAAGCCGTAGACTTCAGAAACAAAGACTATTTCGACAGGATAGATGAACATGAGAAGTCATTGTACTCTCCCTACATGCTGATGAGATATGCTTCTAGTGTATCTTCAAAGGATCCTTTCTACGTAGAACACTACGTTGAAATGGTTAATGAATGCGTCAACAAACACTGCTTTACACTGGGATCAAAACACAAAAAACTTTTATGGATACTGACTGCTATGTGTGGTGCTGAAACACAACAGTTCCATCCTTGGATTAAACCAATGAAACGTGTGGCAAATAAATCATTAAAGAAACTAATGAAAATTTATCCTAACTGGAAAGAAGCTGACCTAGAAGTACTAGATAAAATCATTACAGACAGAGAACTAGAGGAACTGATAGAGGCACATGGCATCGAATCTAAATAAATGTACCTATTGTGGCAAAACATTTGCAAAGGAAAGAACACTGCAAGTACACCTTTGTGAACCAAAGAGAAGACATCTACAACGAGATGAGAAATGGGTAGTGAATGCTTTCATGGTGTTCCAAAGATTCTATCAGATACATCAACACAACAGCAAACCTAGGACATATGACGATTTCGTTGCTAGTGCTTACTACAATGCTTTTGTCAAGTTTGGTCGATACATCATGTACATCAATCCTTTGTATCCGGACAAGTACATAGACTATGTGTTACACTCGAAGATCAAACTTGATCATTGGGCAAGGGATGACCTCTATGAGGCATACCTTATTGATGCATTGAAGGGTGAACCAGTTGAAGCGGCTTTGCAGAGAAGCATCGCAACAATGATGGACTGGGCAGTAGAGCAGAATGCACAATGGTCAGACTACTTCAGACTCGTTAACACCAACAGGGCGGTGCAACACATACAGCAAGGAAAAATTACTCCATGGTTGTTGCTAGGTTGCAACGCAGGAAAAAAAATGTTAAAATCATTTAGCGACGAACAATTACAAATGACACAAAGATTTATAAATCCAGAGTACTGGGCAAACAAGTTTAGAAGCTATCCAGCTGATCATATGCTTGTACAGGACACAGCAAAGGAGGCCAAGATTGTCTAAGATAGATGTTGATAATTCAGATGAATTAGATTTCGTTGATGGTGACAGTTGTGTCATTATAAGCAAGAGTGGAGACATAAGAAAAATTTTAGTACCAAAGATGGACACGGCTATGATAAACAGTGCAGGATATAGAGCATTACTGGATGTGATAGATCTATTACAACCTGGATCAAAGGAAGAGTTCATCAAACACAACGAGAAAGACAGAGGAAGCATACACTAATGCCTGATGTAGACATAGATTTTTTTGACAGAGACGGAACATTAAAACTGTTCAAGCACACACCCGCGTCCATGATCAAAGATGACAAGACAGAAAAACACAAGACGGGAGTATACTTTCATGCTATACCAGAACACCCGATCACCGGACACGCCTCACTGGATTACAAGAAAGCAGAAGACAGGGGATACTTCAAGATCGACTGCCTCAATGTAAACATATACAAAGAAGTAAAATCAGAACAAGAACTTGTTGAGCTGATGATACAAGAACCAGACTGGGATATGCTGAAAGATCCAAAAGTGGTGAAGAACCTTTTCCACCTGAATGGTCATTATAACATAGTTTCCAAGTTAGAACCAAAGACCATAGAACAACTTGCGGCTGTATTAGCAATCATACGTCCAGCAAAGAGACAACTGATGTACAGGGGGTGGGACGAGATAGTCAAAGAAGTTTGGATCAAACCAACTGACGGAAGTTACTTCTTCAAGAAATCACATGCTGTTGCATATGCACAGGCTATTGTTGTACAGATGAATTTGCTGACCAAAGCTAAATATAGTTTTGATGCACCATCAAAGAACTAGGAAAAAATCCACAAAAAAACGCAAGAAAAGAACCTTCAAAAAAGATTGGCATGAGAATGCTTACGATCCTACCAACCCGTTGACAATATATTTTGCGAAGTATATTAATAAAGACGGAAAAGTTTAAATAGGTCTTCTTACTAACTGTATAGTTCTTCTCTTTACTCGTTTCTTTGAAATATCAGAAAGTCTAACAGTTGGTCCATGCACTATCTCTATATCCTTGGAGTTCAGTGTAACCAGTGTTGTGCGGAAGTAACGGAAATCACCCTTAAGAAATATGTTTATAGGGATTTTCCTGTTGGACTCGTGCCACCAAGTTTCACCATATTTCAAGAATGCCATTTTGTCCTGTGGAGAATACAACCTACCATAATCATAGAAGCTGATCACGTTGGTATCTTCATTCTGAACTATACCTACGTATTCTAGGTCTCCCTTTCGTATAAGGCTCAAGAAGGGGAATTTATCTCTTAACGTGTTAAAAATTTCAATCATAATCTATCTATAAATACTGTTAAATATGTATTATGCAAACAGTACAAAGGTATTTAATAAACAACTTGGTAATCGCCTACATAAGTGGTTATCACGGAAGGAACTCAAAGGTGTACGATAGACGTTTAACGCTTCATAGGGGAGTATCGAATCCCATAACATTCACGTTCAAGAACGAGGATCAGAAGGCTCAGGACATCACTGCAAAAACCTACGAATTAAACGTTATTGATACTGAAAGCAAAAAAGCAGTGATTACAAAAACACTGACTATACTGGATGACGGATCTACTGTCAGCACCAAGGGTGATGCTATTGCTACAATCACAGAGGGTGATTTACTACCACTCGAGGCCAAGTTCTACAATTTCTCGGTACGTGAAGTAAAGTCAGATGGTAGCAGAGAAATCACATACGCTGACACAGGATATGCGGCCGCTGGTTCGATAGAATTATTAGATGGTGCTTATCCTGAATTTACAGCAAGTACCTCAATAACAAATTTCCAAGCTACGGTTGACTCCAAATCACTTGGAAAGTTATCAAGTAACATTGATGCAAGGCCTGGGATCAACAACAATAAAGCGTTACATACCATTGCTGTGTACACTAAAGATTTTACAGGTTCACTTAAAGTACAAGGTACTATGTCATCTAATCCAACATCAGCAACTGATTATTTTGATATTACCATGACAGATGCGGCGAGTGCCACGAACACTTTCACAAACTCAACTACTGTTACCAATTTCAACTTTACCGGCGTATACCAAAGTGTGAGATTTACCTGGGACAACGATCCTGACAACACCGGCATAGTTGACAAAATCCTATTTAGACAGTAAAATATAGTTAATGAACTTGATACAGAATACAATTCTGACTTCACTACCTGCAGGTCGAAAGAAAACTCCCAGTGGTTGGATAAGCTTCAACGCACCCTGTTGTGTACATAACGGAGAGTCTGCAGACAAGAAGAAGCGTGGAGGCATAATGACCAGTGCCGACGGCACAGTGTCTTACCATTGTTTCAACTGTGGCTTCAAGGCAAACTACGTGATAGGACGTAAATTAAATCAAAAGATGAGATTGTTTATGAGCTACATAGGAATCACTGATGACACTATCAGGAAACTAGCCATAGAGGCCATGCGTGAAGAGGAACGTGATTCTAAATACGAAAAGAAAAAATTTGTAACATTTAAGAAAAAAGAATTGCCAATAGCAAGTAGAAAATTAGAATACTGGTTGGAGAGGATGTTGGAAGAAGTTCTAAAATCGGAAGAATCAGAATCCATAAACAAACTGTTGAAGTATCTCGAAAGTAGGGGTATAGGTGCTGACTGGTATGACTTCATGTATTCCACAAACAAGAGTTGGGACGTGGACAAAAGATTACTGATACCATTTTACTGGCGAGGAGATATAGTAGGGTTCACAGGAAGAATTTTTGAACAGTCTACGAAAGTAAAATACTACACAGACGTACAGCCCGGGTATGTGTTCAACATGGATGCACAGGACTGGTCAAGGAAGTTTGTGCTTGTAACCGAAGGACCATTTGATGCAATTACCATTTCTGGTGTGAGTATACTCGGTTCGGAGATAAATGATACACAGCGAGAGCTGATAGATGGTCTGGGCAGACAGGTTATTGTTGTGCCAGACAGAGATGCACCGGGAGAAAAACTGATTAATCAAGCAACAGAATTTGGATGGAGTGTAGCGTTCCCAGAGTGGGGAGAAGGAATCAACGACGTCGCTGATGCTGTGATGAAATATGGTAGACTGTTTACTATACAATCAATATTAAAAACAACAGAGACCAGCAAGTTAAAAATAGATCTAAAGAGGAAAATGTATGGTTAGTTTTCATATTGAACCTACTAGCAAGTGTACCTTGGAATGTCCGTTGTGTGATCGTACTTGGTTCTATGAGAAATTTAAAACTAGAAATTTACATGAGATCAATGTAGATAATATTATAAAATTCATAGGAGTCAATGCAAGTGTAAGCCTGTGTGGCAACAACGGTGATCCAATATATCATTCTAAATTTTTAGAGCTTTGTCAGAAATTCAAGGATAATAATTGTAGTCTACATGTACACACGAACGGTTCTGCAAAAACTAAAGCATGGTGGGAGAAGCTTAATAAAATTTTAACAAAGGACGATTGCATCACGTTTGCAATAGATGGACTGGAGGATACCAATCACTTGTATAGAAAGAATGCCAAATGGAATTCTGTCATGACAGCTATAGAAACATTAAAGGACAGAGAATTTAAAATGATATGGCAATTCATTCCTTTCAAACATAATCAACACCAGATAGCACAAGCCAGTAAGATGAGTAAGGAATTGTCGTTCGATGAATTTAAATTAATACAAAGTGATAGATGGTTAGGCAATAAAGAGTTGATGCCAGATAAGGAATATGTTGACAATTATCACGAACATCAAAAAGCAGTACTAGTAGATGAAAAATACAAATCAGACATGTCTCCGGCCTGTCTAAAAAACGACATACCATCAAATAGCTTATACATTGATTCCGAGGGAGACTTCTACCCGTGTTGTTGGATGGGCACATATAGATACAGATATAAATCGGTGTTCTCACCAAAACAAAAACTATTCAACATAAAAGACAACACATTAAACCAAATACTGGAAAATAACAGCATAAAAGAGTTCTTTGCTTCAACAAAACAATTTACTTCTGCTCACGAATGTTGTAAAATACAGTGTGGAGTAAAAAATGGCTGACTATAATAACAACGAATCGCAACACCAGGTTAAGAACTATTCGTTCGACGTGCAAAAATTGTACATCGAGATGCTGTTGGCTGATGCTGAATCGTTTGCGAGGGCACAGAACATATTCAAACCTGAATCGTTTGATCGTAAGTTGCAACCTATTGCAAAGTTTGTCAAAGACTACATGGACGAATACAAAGTGATGCCGGAGGTAGAGCAAATAAATGCATCACACGAGATACAATTAAAACAAGCAAAGGATCTGGATCCGGCACACTTTAACTGGTTACTAGATGAGTTTGAAACATTCTCTAGGCATAAGGCACTGGAACAGGCGATACTTTCATCTGCTGATCTTTTAGAGAAGGGAGACTACGGTCCGGTTGAGGACATGGTCAAGGAAGCTGTCAGTGTTGGACTCACGAGAGACTTGGGTACAGATTATTTTGAAGATCCAAAAGGCAGACTACAAGCATTAAAAGACAACAACGGACAGATAAGCACAGGTTGGGCTAGTCTAGACAAGAAACTGTTTGGTGGATTTAACAGAGGCGAGCTGAACATCTTTGCAGGTGGTTCGGGTGCAGGTAAGAGTTTGTTCTTGCAGAATCTCGCAGTCAACTGGGCGACAGCTGGATTGAACGTTTGTTACATCTCTTTTGAATTATCTGAGGCACTCACTGCCATGAGACTGGATGCCATGATGACGAATGTGCCAACCAAGAATGTAATGAAAAATCTAGATGACGTTGAAATGAAAGTCAAGATGTTGGCCAAAAAGTCAGGTAACTTGCAGATCAAGTACTTGCCAAGTGGTAGCAACGTGCTAGACATAAGAACGTATCTCAAAGAACTAGAGCTCAAATCAAAGAAGAAAGTAGACTGCATACTGATCGACTACCTGGATCTAATGATGCCCAAGAGTAAAAGGATATCACCAGCAGACTTGTTCATCAAAGACAAGTATGTGAGTGAGGAATTGCGTAATTTGGTCGTTGAGAAACAGTGTGTGTTGGCAACAGCATCACAGTTGAACAGGGCGTCGGTTGAAGAGATAGAATTTGATCACAGTCACATCTCAGGCGGACTGTCCAAGATACAAACAGCAGATAACGTGATAGGTATATTCACAAGTAGAGCAATGAAAGAACGTGGCAGATATCAGATACAGTTCATGAAGACCAGATCAAGTTCCGGTGTTGGACAGAAGGTCGATCTAGAATTCAATGTGGACAGCTTGAGGATCAGCAGTCTAGATGAGGAAGAATCACAGAGCTACAACCAGCAGGGCAAGAACAAGATATATGACTCATTGAGGCAGACTTCAAAAGTAACAAGCGATAATTCAAAAGAAAGTGTGCTACCAGATCCCAGAAAGGGAGATACAATGGGTGTCAAAGTCAAAGGCACAGCGGAAGGCAGTCAGTTGAGGAAACTGCTAAACGAACTCCATTCAGACGAAGAACAGTAGGCAATTACCAAAATTACAAGGCCTAACTCCACACATCTGGTAAATATTTCAATAAATATCAATACGTTTTAAACTAAATTGCAATACAAGGAGAGATCGCAATGAAAAACATCAAATGGCTTATAAGCCATCAACCGGAACACTTGTTTTTAAGAACAGCGAAAGCATTTGCTAAGATCTTAGAAGAAGTAAATTCGGAGTACAAGATCGAGATACTTACAACCGGTCAGTACAAAGCACAATACGACGCAGATTTCACAAGAGATAAAATTTGGGGACTAATCCAAAGTGGCGAAATTCAAATATCTCAAACTGAAGTTGCCGAGTTAGCAATACCAACTAATGACGACAACTTTTACGTTTTTGACATGCCTTGGTTGTTTGAAAGTCATGCTCATGCCAGAAGAGTTCTAGAAGGACCAATCGGCAAAGCAATGAACGACAGACTTGCTAAACAAACTGGCGTTAGAGGATTAGCATACACTTACTCGGGTGGATACAGAACAATTGGTTCTGACTTACCGTTTAAGAAATTAGCTGACCTTAAAGGCTACAACATCAAATCTAACTCAAATCCAATCACTCAAGAGTTTTGGAAGAGCTTAGGCGTTAACACAGTAAAAAGAAAAGGCCCAGTAACTGAATTAGTGAGTGAGTTGCAATCACACATGGATTGTAAAGATACTACTTACATCAGATTACCACAGGCTAAAAACTGGATTAACACTAAACACTCTTTATTTTTAACTGATATTTTGATTAGTGATAGTTTCTTTAAATCATTATCTGAAAAAGAACAGGTTCTTTTCGTTGAAGCGGCTAACAAAGCGGCTAGACTAGAAAGAAAATGGTCTCAAGATGATGCAGACAGTTACGAAGCAACTGCTAAAGAAAACGGAACAACGATTCATACGCTGTCAGAAGAAGACATAGCTGAAATGAGAGCAAAAGCACAACCACTTTACGAAAAATGGTCTAGCAAATTCTTTCCAGGCTTAATCGACGGTATCAAAAAATTATCATAATTTTTTAATATTGCAATAAATAAGTTTAAGGAGTTAAAAATGAAAACATTAAAATGGTTAGTGCTATCAACCAACAAAGAAGGTTTTGGACCATGTCCAAAAGAGGTTGTTATGAGACCTGCTGTGGCATTTAAAGAATTATTAGAGAAAAGAACAAACGGAAGTTTACAAGTTGAATTAATAAAAGATTTTGGATCGTACGAAGAACAGTACGGTAAGAGAGTAGATTTTTCAAATATTTTTGAAGCCTTACAAGACAACGACGTTTCAATAGCACAAGTTGAGGTTGCTTCATTAGAAGGCCCACACAGAGCTCTTGATCTTCCATGGATGTTTGAGTCACATGAACATGCTACAAAAGTTTTAGATGGTAGCATAGGAACTAACCTTAACAAGCACCTAGAGAAAAAAGGTATGGTTGGATTAGCATACACTTACTCAGGCGGCTACAGAGCATTTGGCTCATTTGACAAAATCCCATCAATAGAAGATTTTAAAGGGAAAAAAGTTCTTATTAACGGCAATCCAATCACTAAAGAATATATGGAAATGCTAGGACTAAAAACAACTAGAGAAAAAAGAAACGGAAGTATAGATTTCAGAGATACAACTTATATTAGATTCAAAGAAGGAAAATCTTTTTTGAAATCAAGTCACTCACTGTTCTTAACTGACATCATTGTAAGCAAAAAGTTCTATGATACATTGACTACAGAAGAACAAGACACTTTGAATTCAGTAGCTAAAGAGGTTGCAACACTTGAAAGAGGTTGGACTACTGAAGATGCTAGAGTTTTTGAAGAAACTGCAAAAGAAAGAGGATGTGAGATTGTTCAATTATCAGAAGAAGACAAGGCCATGATGAAGGAAAAAGCTGAATCCAAATACAAAGAGTGGGGAGACAAGTTTTTCCCATCACTTAATCTTGTAAAGAAGATCAAAAGTTTAAACTAATTTATTTTAAAAGGCGGCTTTATGTCGCCTTTTTTTGTGGCGGTGGCATCTCACCTTTAAATATGCATATGCAATTACAAGACATGTGGACTGGGTGTAGCGAGGAGCAATACCAATATATTACCAACATCATCAAGAACAGCGATGCCAAGTCGGTGTGTGAGCTTGGAACATTTGTTGGAACCACTGCTAAACAAATATGGGAGAGCATAAAGAACAGTGACCGGCAACTTTACCTCGTGGACAACTATATGTTTCTACCGGAACATAAAAGACAAAAATTTTTTAGTGCAGTTAAACATTCCATCGATCCTGATACCAAAGATATAATACCTGTGTTGCAAAGCAGTCACACATACAATTGGACACAGCACGATTTCATATTCTTTGGTCATCATGATGCCGATCACATGTTGCCCGATCTAAAAAAATTAATGAACAGTGATGTACAATACGCCATAATAGGTGATGGCATACCTAGTTGTTTCCAGAGGACTAAAGCAGTGTTTGAATTTTTATCTGATAGATTAGATTACGGTTTTGAAGCACAGTATTACCTGGATGGTTTGATCGTGCTGGGTAGAAAGAAATTAGAATGTACCTTGCCCACTACCCAAGATTCTCTTTTTGGACACAGCATAAAATACATGCCTAACACAAAAAGCAATTACTTAAAGGCAATAGATGAAGTTAAAAGAATATATTAGTTGGACAAATAGTATAGACGAGTACAAAGACTCTGCCTCACTTGCAAAGTTAGACACTTGGGGATATGAGGTGCTACCGGGATCAGTAAGACTACCAAAACTCAATTTAGAGAATGCTGTAAAAGGTGATGAGGGTTATGATAGTGTGAGAAACGATCTTATAACAAATTGGGCAAAGGTCACTTGGCCTTTCTTAACGTGCATTGATGCAAAAATACAAATACAAAGACCGGGAGAGGAATGTAAACCTCATTTAGATTTCTTAGGTTACTATCTTGAGAATGTTTGTCAAACGTTGCCAGGATTGTTAAATGTAGAACACACATTAGAGAAACCTGCAATTGATATTTGGCGTGTGTTTGTTGCCACGGAGGATCATGTACCGGGACAAGTGTTTTCGGTCAACAACAAGGAATGGACATGGAAGGCTGGTGATTGCATGAGGTTAAACAACTGGCAGGCCTTACATTGGACAAAAAATACAAGCCAAGTGGATAGGGCAATAATTAAAATCACAGGGATCAAGTCATGAAGTTTTTTATCTCCGACACAAAACAACTAGGAAACAAATACGGGAAGTGGTATTGGTGGACTGACGGTAAGTGTGAGATACTGGAAACAGACCAACACCTCGTGATATATGCCGGTTACACCATAGATGAACCCATTGAGGACATAGTTCTCAAGGATCCATATTTGCTAGAACAAGCGAATGGTACCTACTGGGCAGTGATACTAACCAAGACTTCTGTGACGGCCATGGTTGATTATTTCTGTCAAACAAAAATGTTCTACAGAGACACCAACGGTATAGAACTTACCAATGCATTATACTTGTTTCCTTTCACATCAAGTGATGTGGACAGAGAAGAAGTCATGAAAAGATTGTCCATCCCCGAAAAAGAAAAAGCATACGAGCCCATGGAGAGTTTTGAAAAATGGGAGACCTTTGTTTTAGATTGGAGTTACGCAGGAAGTCCAAACCTAGGGATAAGACAGTATTCCCCTGGTATGTGTAATACAGTCTTTAAAAATACATTCATGCTTGAGCCGGACCATTGCTTAATTGCGTCTGACAAAATAGAGTTAAAGCGTATACACCAAACATACGAGTCGATAGTACAGGCTCTCTCAAACAAAGAAAACACATCTAGCAAGGAATTAGAAGAGTACATACATTCCTGCATGGAAGAACATTCACAGGTCATCAAAACAAAGTACAATAACATCGTAAGCAGTTTAAGTGAAGGGATAGATTCTGTACTACAGGATCAGTACTTCCCTGATACCAAAAAGATCATGTACAACTTCTCTCCATCAAATGCTCCGTTTGATTACAAACAAAAAGCAATTGATAAGACTAAGAATAAAGAGTGCCAGGTGGATCAGTTTATATTAGACAAAAATGTTATAGAGAAAGTGGCCGGGGAGGTCATGAACGATCCTTCTTGTTTCTATTGGGATACTTTACCCACGCAACAGCAGTTACATGATTCAAAATCAAAACC